>Ga0194123_10000148_pt1 | contig 139268 bp, 139 predicted proteins | sample TA2MahsurfametaG_5_FD_155479 | JGI IMG/M metagenome (GOLD analysis project Ga0194123, IMG submission 155479) | Freshwater microbial communities from Lake Tanganyika, Tanzania - TA2015023 Mahale A surface | ecosystem: Environmental > Aquatic > Freshwater > Lake | place: Tanzania: Lake... | reverse complement strand
GGTGTTGAGGTTGGCCGCGGCCACCGGCGCATCGACCGCTAGCTGCCAGAACACACCGGGCAAGTCGGCGTCGAACGTGCTCTTGGGCGTGACGTTGAAGAGATCGGTCGGTTCGCCGTCAGCAGCACGCCAAGTTCCCGGAAGATCGAGATGCCGACGGTCTCAACGGTGAATGTCTCGGCACCGAACTGGCGCAGCTGCTGGACCCCCTGGTACGCGAGTACGACGCCAATCAGAAAACACAGCACGCCCACGATGCCGAGCGCGCGGATCCACACCTCGTACGCCTGCGCCACCACCGCCGGCGGGCGGAACCGGCGCGGCGCCAGAAACGCGCGCGCCAGTACCGCCATCACCTCGCCGAAGAAGGTGCTGACGCGCACAAACTGGCCCGCCGCGTCCGCCAGACCCTGCCCCAGGTCCACCAGGAGGCCGCCGCCGCGCACGCGCGGCGCGGGAGACACTGGCGCAAGATTGGCCCGCACCAGACGGAACAGGTCGGCCTGCGCCTCGTCGCGCGCCTCGATGGCGCTGTCCGACTCGGCGCCCGACAAGGACAGGATCTCCAGCACGCCCGCCGTATCGAGGCGTTCGACCCCGCGCGCATCGATCGCGGTCGCGCCGCGAATGCCCGACGCCGCGCGCGCTTTCTCGGCGTGGCGCCGGACGCCACCCAGTCGCAGCACCGTCCAGGTGCCCGAAACCTCGAGCACGGCGGCCTCGCCGCGCCGCACGAATCTCAGGGTCGGGTCGCCTGTTGCCATCGCGGTGCATTTGTCGAGATAGCGAGCGCGGTGTCAATCGAGCGGCGGGATCGTTGCGGCGACACGGGGCCGCTGGCACGATCCGGTGAGGGGGACGACATGGGCAAATGGCCGAAACTCGACCGCATCGACAACCGCGATGGCGCGGCGGAGCCGGCCGCCTACGAGAAGGAGCTGGCGCGCCTGCAGGACCGGCTGCTCGAAATCCAGCTCGCCCATATCCGGACGGGGGGCAGGGCGGTGATCGCGCTGGAGGGGTGGGATGCCGCCGGCAAAGGCGGCCTGATCCAGCGGCTTGTCTATGGGCTCGAACCGCGCTCGATCTTCGTGTGGCGCATCGGTGCACCGAGTTCCGACGAGAAGGGCCGGCACCACCTCTGGCGCTTCTGGCAGAAGCTGCCGGCGCCGGGCAACTGGGCGGTGTTCGACCGCACCTGGTATGGTCGCGTGCTGGTCGAACGGATCGAAGGCTACTGCGACAAGGCGGCGTGGAAGCGAGGCTATCGCGAGATCGGCGAGTTCGAGCGGCAGCTGGCCGACGACGGCGTGCGCATCGTGAAGTTGTTGCTGCATGTCAGCGCCGACGAGCAGAAGCGACGCATCGTCGAGCGCATGACCAAGCCGCGCAAGCGCTACAAGGTCGGCCTCGACGACTTCCGAAACATCGAAAAGCGCAAGGCGTACCTCGAAGCCTACGACGAGATGCTGGAGGAAACGCATTCGGCCACCGCCCCCTGGCAGGTGATCGCGACCGACGACAAGCTCCAGGCGCGTCTGCTCGGATTGCGCGCGGTAGTGGATGCGCTGGGCAAGGGACTCGACACCGCGCCGCCGCCGCTCGCGCCGGAGGTCGCAGAGGCGGCACGCAAGCTCTGGGGCTGGAAGCCGGCGCCGGAACGCCCGTGAGCGGCCGGACCTTTCCTGGCTGACAGGTCGTCGGCGGCGCCCGTCCGGCGATGCGGGCCGAGTTCGGCCCCGCCTAGCCGTTCGCGGAACTCTTGCTGTCGCTCGATCGCGAGGCCGGCGCGCCGGCCGGCCGCAACGCGACACTGAAGCGGCCTTCGATCCGGGCGGCGATCCAGGCCAACGCCTCCTCCAGCACCTCGGCGAAGGTCCAGGGCGGATTGACGATGGCAAGCGCGCACGCCGCGAGTTTGCCCGCAGGCACCGCACCGTCCGGCAGCGCGAGCTCCAGCCGGAGCCAGCCCGCCGGCAGGCTCGCCTCGAACGTCGCGACCGCGACGGGGTCCTTCAGGGGATACCAGATCGCGTAGCAGCCCGTAGCGAGGCGCCGGCGCGCCTGTCCCAGCTCGCGCGCCAGACGCTCGAACTCGTCGGGCTTCTCGAAGGGCGGATCGACAAACACGAGCGCGCGCCGTTCGCGCGGCGGCAGCAACGCGCGCAGCGCCTTCAACCCATCGGTCTCACGCACCTCGATCGCCTTGTCCCCGGCGAACTCGCGGCGCAACGCCTGCGCCTCGCCGCCCTGCAGCTCACACGCCACGAACCGGTCGCCTGGCCGAAGCAGGCCGCGCACCAGCCGCGGCGATCCCGGATAGTGAGACAGGGGCCTGCGCGCCGGCCCGAACTTGCGATCGTAGCCGCGCACCGCCGCGAGATAGCGCTTCACAGGTTCGGGTGCGCCGCGCTCGCCCGCCGCCATCAATCGATGGATGCCGCCCGCCGCCTCGGCCGTGCGGGCGGCCGGCACGGCACCGAGGTCGTAACCGCCGCGGCCCGCATGGGTGTCGACCACCAGCAGCGGCTTGTCCTTCCGGGTCAGGAGCCGCAGCAGCTCGATCAGCGCGGTGTGCTTCAGCAGGTCGGCGAGGTTGCCGGCGTGGAAAGCGTGGCGGTAGTTCACGCGCCCCCTATAGCATCCCCGGCCCGGTTCGTGCTTCAAGCGAGGGCATCAGGAGGATTCCATGGCCGCGCACGAGCTTCATTCTTCGCCCGAGACTTGCCACTGGGGCTACTTCGACAGCCAGCTCCAACCGCGCCTGCGTGTGAAGTCCGGCGACACCGCGACCATCCACTGTGTGTCGGGAGCGGCCGAGATCATGCCCGGCCCGCCCTACACCGTCCTGCCCGAGCACCGCGAGATCGTGGCCAAGCTCAAGCCCCATATCGGCCGGCACATCCTCACCGGACCCGTGCATGTCGAGGGCGCCGAGCGCGGCGACGTGCTGCAGGTCGATGTGCTCGACATCAAGTTCCGCACCGATTGGGGCTGGAACGTGCAGCGCCCGCTGATGGGGACGCTGCCGGAGGATTTCAACTTCTTCCGCCTCACCCACATCCCGATCGATGCCGCGCGCGGCGTCTGCCGGATGCCCTGGGGCACCGAGATCAAGCTGCGTCCGTTCTTCGGTATCATGGGCGTCGCACCGCCGCCGGAATGGGGCCAGTGCAGCTCGGTCGAGCCACGGGCCTTTGGCGGCAACATCGACAACAAGCACTTCCAGGTCGGCTCCACCGTCTACTTGCCGGTCTTCGCCGATGGCGCGCTGTTCTCGACCGGCGATGGGCACGGCATCCAGGGCGACGGCGAGGTCAATCTGACGGCACTCGAAACCTCGCTGTCAGGCACCTTCCGCTTCACGGTGCGCAAGGACATGAAGCTCCAGAACCCGCGCTGCGAGACCGCGACGCACTGGATCACCCACGGCTTCGACGTCGATCTCGACGACGCCGCCAAGGAAGCGCTGCGCGACATGATCCGGCTGATCACCGCCCGCACCGGCATTTCTGCCGCCGACGCCTACATGCTTTGCAGCCTCTCGGCCGACCTGCATGTCACCCAGACCGTGGACGGCAACAAGGGCATCCACTGCATGATCGAGAAGTCGTTGATCGGCGGTTGAGTGGGATCGGCTCGGCTGATTCCAGCCGGAGAGTTCACGCTCTACGCCGGACGCGGCACCAGGGGCGTCGGGGTCGCGGGCGGTCGCGCCGTCAACGCGACAGCGACGGCACCGAGCCCGATCGCGAACGAGCCGATATGCAGCCAGGCGTAGCTGTCGAACGTGTCGAACACCCAGCCGCCCGCCCACGGCCCCAGCGCCATGCCAAGGCTCGCCAACATCGAAACCGCGCCGAACAGCGTTCCCATGATGCGCGCGCCGAAATAGTCGCGGACCAGGATGGCGTAGAGCGGCATGACGCCGCCATAGGCGATGCCGAACACGACCGACAGCGCGTAGAACTCACCCAGCGATCCGACGAAAACGTAGGCACCCGCCCCCAGCGCCTGCACCATCAGGCCGATCGTGAGAATCGGCCGCGCACCAAAACGGTCGGCCAGCACCCCGAGCAAGAGCCGACCGCCCAGTCCCGAGACGCCGGCGACGCTATAGACGCTGACGGCGGCCATAGCGGCGATCCCGCACCCCATGGCGTAGGTGACCATATGGAAGATCGGGCCCGAGTGGGCCGCGCAGCAGGCGAAGTGCGTAAGCGCCAGCGCCACGAATTGCGGCGTTCGCAGCGCCTGCCCCACCGTGAAGTCCGCATCAGCGTCGGCGCGGGCCCCGCTGGTCTCGGCCGGCAGCGCGGGCGGCGGCTGGGGGACAAGGAACGTCGCGGGAATCAGCAACGCCCAGGTGACCAGCCCAACAACCAGCATCGCCGTGCGCCAGTCGTAGGCGGTGATCAAGGCGCGTGCGAAAGGCGACACGGTGAGCGGTGCTACGCCCATGCCCGCCGAGACAAGCGCGACCGCAAGGCTCGCGTTTCGGCGGAACCACTGACTCGCGACCGCCATCATCGGTGCGTAGAAGCTGCCGGCCGCGATTCCAACCACCAGGCCAAAGGCGAGCTGGAACTCGAGCAGGCTGCCCGCCCGGCTCGCGAGGATCAGACCGAACCCCTGAAGCACGGCACCCGCCAGCACCACCGGTCGCGCGCCATAGCGATCGCTGAGGGCACCCCACACGAAGGCAGCCAGCCCCATCGCCAGAAAGTCGATGGTCATGGCGGCCGACACGCCGGCCCGGGTCCACCCCGTGTCCGTGGAGATCGGCTGCAGGAACACCGTCAGCGAGAACATGGTTCCGATGCTGACGCAGGTCATCAAGGCGCCGGCGGCGACGACGACCCAGCCCTGGCGATTCTCCATCGGGATGCCCGCTCAGGGCGCCGGTTCGACGGTCAGTTCGGCGCCCTCGGCCTTCACCACGCGCACCTTGAAGCCCGCGGCCATGTCCGGTCCCACGACGCTCCAGCTCCCGTCGCCGATCTTGACGCGGCCGCGACCGCCGATGATCGGCGAATCCAGAACCACGGTCTTGCCGACCAGGCTCTCCGTGCGGTCGTTGATCGTGCGGGCCGCGTTGCGATCAAGCAGCTGGCGCAACAACGGCTTCAGCACCACCGCCGACGCGGCCGCGACCACGGCGAACACCCCGAGCTGCCACTCCAGTCCCATCCCTGGCCCCGCGAGCAGCGCGAAACCCGCCACCGTGGCGCCCACGGCCAGGAACAGGAACACGACGCCGGGGAGAGTCATTTCGAGAACCAGCAGCACCGCTGCCAGCGCCCACCAGTGCCAGAACACGACCTTGAACATGGCCGCCTACCCGGCCGACGGAACGGAGCCGCGACGGCCGCCATCACCCGTGCCTCTGGCCTGGGCCTCCTTGGCGAGTTCGCCGATGCCCGCGATCGAGGCCATGACGCCGGCGGCCTCGACGGGCAGGAAGAACACCTTGGAATTGCTCGACGCGCCCATCTTGGACAGCGCCTCGACGTACTTGGTGCCGAGGAAGTAGTTGGTCGCCTGCACGCCGTTGCCGGCGATCGCATCGGCCACCACCGACGTCGCCTTGGCCTCGGCCTCCGCCAGACGTTCGCGCGCCTCGGCGTCGCGGAAGGCGGCCTCGCGGCGGCCCTCGGCGGTGAGAATCGCCGACTGCTTCTCGCCCTCCGCCCGCTTGATGCTGGCCTCGCGCACGCCCTCGGCTTCCAGGATGGTGGCGCGCTTCTCGCGCTCGGCCTTCATCTGCCGGCCCATCGAGGCGACCAGATCGTCCGGCGGCGCGATGTCCTTCAGTTCGACGCGCAGCACCTTCACGCCCCACGGATTCGTCGCCTGGTCGATCACCGCGAGCAGCGTGTCGTTGATCTCGTTGCGCTTGGAGAGATTCTCGTCCAGCGCCATGTTACCCATGACGCTGCGGATATTGGTCAGCGCGAGGTTGGTGATGCCGAGATGCAGGTTCTGCACCTCGTAGGCCGCACGCGCGGCGTCGGTGACCTGGTAGAAGGCGACGGCGTCCACTTGCACCGTCGCGTTGTCCTTGGTGATGACTTTCTGAGCCGGAATATCGAGCACGTTCTCCTGCATGTTCACGCGATGGCCGACGCGATCGATGAAGGGAACGATGAGGTGCAGCCCGGGCGCCAGCGTGCGCGTGTAACGGCCGAAACGCTCGATCGTCCAGTTGGTGCCCTGCGGCACGGTCTTGACACCCGCGAACACCAGCACGATGGCCACGACCACCAGCGCCAGCACGAATATCAGCGATCCCGAGACGAACGTCATAGAACCCTCCGTTCTGAGGGACCCTACAGCATCGCTGGGCGAGCGGCCATCAGCGGGGTTAGGGTTGACCCACAGGAGATGCCATGGCGACCACCCCGTTTGTTCTTGAACCGCTGCCTGCCTACCGCGAGTACACCGCCGACGAGGCGTTGACGCGCGCGCAGGCCTTCCACGCCGACATCGCCCGTCGACGCACCGTGCGCGACTTCGACACGCGGCCGGTGCCGGCCGGGCTGGTCGATGCCTGCCTGCGCGCCGCGGGCACCGCGCCGTCCGGCGCCAACTTGCAGCCCTGGCACTTCGCGATCATCGAGGATCCGGCGGCTCGCCGGCGGATTCGCGAACTTGCCGAAGCGGAGGAGCGCGAGTTCTATGGCGGCCGCGCGCCTAAGGCCTGGCTCGACGTGCTGGCGCCGCTTGGCACCGACGCCAGCAAGCCGTTCCTCGAGGACGCGCCGGTTCTGATCGCCGTGTTCGCGCAAAAATCGGGAACGCAACCGGACGGAACCGTGGTGAAGCACTACTACGTGCCGGAGTCGGTCGGGATCGCCACCGGATTCCTGATCGCTGCGTTCCATCACGCCGGGCTGGTGACGCTTACCCACACGCCGAGCCCGATGGGCTTCCTAAACGAGATCTGCCGGCGTCCGGCGTGGGAGAAACCGATGCTGTTGCTGGTCGCGGGCTATCCGAAGCCCGGTGCGCGGGTGCCGGTGCATGGCGGCCTGAAGAAGCCGCTGGCGGAGATCAGCTCGCGGGTGTGACCTTCGAGGCGAGCCAGCCATCGAGGAAACCATCGATCCAGCGACCGAGCGGCGGATCGAACAGGCTGTGCATGGAGAGGTGAACACCGCGCTGATGCGCGCCCGCCATCTTCAGTCGCTCCGCGGCCTTCACGGTCCAGATCTCCTTCATCTCGAGCGTCACCTCGGGATGGAACTGGAAGCCCCAGGCGCGCTCGCCCTGGCGGAACGCCTGCACCGCATAGTGTTCGCTGCTGGCCAACAGTTCACTCGTCTCGGGCAAGTCGATGCCCTCGCGATGCCACTGATAGACATGCATGGGGCCGTCGAAAACAGCGCGACCAGCGTCGGTCGGTTCGATCCGGCTGTACCCAATCTCCACCATCCCCTCGGGATGCGGTCCAACCTTGCCCCCGGCGGCCCGCGCGAGAAGCTGCGCGCCGAGGCAGAGACCGAGGAACGGCACGCCTTGATCGGCGACCTTCGGAATCCACTCAAGTTCGCGGCGGATGCCATCCATGTTGCAGTCGTTGGCCGACATGGGCCCGCCGAAGATCACGACGCCGGCATAGTCGGAAACGTCTTCAGGCAGTTCGCAGCCGAGATTGGGGCAGAGCCGGTGCAACTCGTAGCCCCGTCGTTCCAGCAGCGCCCCGACCCGGCCTGGCCGCGAATGCTCCTGGTGGACGACGATCGCGATCTTGCCGCGATCCTTGGTCTTGGGCGCTGACGCCGGAGGGTGCATGGTGCGCCGGAAAATACGGGTGCCGCCGCCTCCCGACAAGGCCAGCGGCGCGGGAGATCGATGAAAATGTCGCGCGAGATCGAATTCTACTTCGACTGCTCCAGTCCGTGGACCTACCTCGGCTTCCATGCGGTTCAGCCGCTGGCGGCGGAATTGAACGCAACCATCTTGTGGAAGCCGATCCTGGTTGGCGGGGTTTTCAACGCGGTGAACCAGAGCGTCTACGACAATCGCGCCAATCCCAACCCCCTGAAGCACACCTACATGCTGAAGGACCTCGGCGACTGGGCGCGGCTCTATGGCCTCACGATCCGCTTTCCGCCGACGGTGTTTCCGGTGAACAGCGTGAAGTGCATGCGCGCGTCGCTGCACGCCCTGGACCGCGGGCGGCTTGTCCCGTTCGCGACGGCGGCCTTCGAGGCCTACTGGGCGCAGGACCGTGACCTCTCGCAGGACGAGGTGCTGGCCGATATCGCGTCCCAGGCGGGACTTGAGTGGGGGGAGCTTCGCGCGGCGCTCGCGGGTGAGACGCTGAAGGCGCGACTGCGGGCGAACACCGAGGAGTTGATCGCGCGCGGCGGGTTCGGCAGCCCGACAATGTTCGTGGGTGGCGATCTCTACTTCGGCAACGACCGGCTTCCCCTGGTGCGCGCGGCCCTGCTGGCGAGATGAACCGCCGCCACGATTTCGCCACGATCCCACGACCTATCGTCTTGGTGTTTGAATCCGCACGCCATCTGTTGTAGGCGCAACCCTTCGCCCTCCCCTCCCCGGAGTCACCTGAATGCTTTTCCGCGTTTCGCGCGTCGCCGCGCTCGCCGCTTGCGGCCTCGGCCTCGCTGCCTGCCAGCTTGATCCTCCCAAGCCCGCCGCTCCGGTCAAGAAGCCGCCAGCCCCCGACTACGCGATGGCCGTGTCGCTCGGCGCGCCGCCCGCCAACTTGCGCGCGATCTGCTTCACAGACGCCGAGATCGCCCAGATCCGCGCCCGTATGGCGCAGCAGGAACTGTCGGTGGGAACGCTGCAGTGCCAGTTGCCCGGCGGTGGTCGCGCGCTCCAGTCGCAGTACGAGAGCTTCGTCGACAAGTTCAATTCGGAGCTCGCAACCAACGCCCGCGCGACCACGGCGGCGTTGCAGCGCCGACGGATGAACTTCAACAGCGTCATCACCGAGATGGCGAACCGGACAGCGCAGCGCGCCCAAACCGATCCCCAATTCTGCGATCGCAAGCAGCGCGCGCTGGAGTGGGGCAACTCGCCCCAGGTCGCCTCGCTGACGCAGGTGCCGCCGCCCTACGATCTCGGGCCCGAAATGAACATCTGGGCCTGCGAGCCGCAGAAGGTACAGGCGAACTGAGCAGAAAAGCGAAGGGCGGCCCGCGGGCCGCCCTTACTCTTTGTTGAAGGACCGGTCCGCGTTAGCGGATCACGATCTCGACGCGGCGGTTCTGGGGCTCGCGCACACCGTCGCGAGTCTTGACCAGCAGCTCGTCCTCGCCCTTGCCGACGACGGCGATCTGCCCGGTCGGCACGCCCTCGCGGACCAGCTGGTCCTTCACGGCGTTGGCGCGGCGCAGCGACAGCGCCATGTTGTAGTTCGCCGGCCCCGCCGTGTCGGTGTGACCGGTGACGGTCAGGCGGGTGTTCTGGCCGGCCTTCGAGACGTTGGCGGCTTCCTTGACGATGTCGCGGGCGCGAGGCGTCAGTACGGCGCGATCGAAGTCGAAAAAGATCAGGAACGTGCGGACCTGCGGCGCGGCAGCGACGGGCGGCGGCGGCGGCGCGTCCTCGCAGGCGGTAACCAGGAACGCGGCGGCCAGCAAGGCCAGTATCGACTTGATCACTATGTGTCTCCCTCCATGAATACGCTTGCGCGCGGCGCGACGCTAGCACGCTCCGCCGCGCCGGCGCCAGCGCACATCCTTCAGATGTGCTGCAGTGTTTCGCCGCGCTGCCGCGGAGAGCCGCCGCCGCGGCCGGCCGTCGCAGCTGCGAGCACCGCGCGATAGCCGGGCTGCACCTCCATCCGCGGTCCGTACCCGCCCGCGAGCAGCGCGCGGTGCGCGGTCGGCAGGCGCCAGCAGGGCACGAACAGAAACAGGTGATGCTCGAGGTGGTAGTTCACCCAGTAGGGCGCGAGGAGCAGGCGCGCCAAGGGATCGGCGTAGGTGGTCCGGGTGTTGCGCAGCGGATCTTCATTGTCCGGCACAACGGCGTGTTCGGCGATGTTCCGGATGCGGCTCGCCAGCTGATACCAGGTGACCAGCGGCAGAACCCACAGAGGCGGGTAGAGCCACCAGTATCCGGCCAGCGCGAGACCGGCCCACAGGCCGGCGTTGACCAAAATCGGGCCACGCTCGGCGTGCCACAGGCCGCGCCATTGCTCGGCGAACGGGCGGTCAGCGGGCCCCATGGCCGCGCGGAACTGTTCGCCGCGCCGCTGGAAGGCGGTCTGTCCCGTCAGGTCGCGGACGATCTTGCGCCGCAGACTCTCGCGCGAGATCGGAAATGGTGCAGAGAGGACAAGGTCCGGATCCTGCGCCTGCTGGGTGTGGCGGTGGTGCGTCAGGTGATAGGGACGGTAGCGATCGAGGCTGGTCACGACCGGGAAGGCGCACGCCCAGGCGCCGACGATATCGTTCAGCGCGCGCGTGCGGAACAACAACCCGTGCGCGGCGTCGTGCATCAGGATCGCGAGCCCGAGCTGGCGAGCGCCGATGACCATCACCGCCAGCAGGAAGGTGAAGGGATTGGGCCACCACACGAAGAGCGCCATCGCGCCCACGATCAGACCCCAAGCATGCAGCACCAGCGCCGCACCCACTAGGTCGGACTTGCCGCGCAGCGCGGTGATCTGCGTGGCGTCGAGATAGTCGCTAGGCTTGGCGAGCACGTCCCTCTCCGTGGCGCAGCAATTGTCCGGAATGAACGCCGGTCTCGGTGTCGCCGCGGATCGTGACCTCGCCATTCACCAACACGTAGCGATAGCCCGCCGCGCGCTGGACCCGTCGCCACTCGCCGCCCGGCAGATCGTGGCGGATCTCGTCGGGCAGCACGCGCAGGCCGTCATAGTCGTAGACCACGATGTCTGCCGGGGCGCCAACCCGCAGCACGCCGCGACCGCGAAACCCGGCGACATCGGCCGGCAGCGCCGACAGACGCCAATGCGCGTCCTCGAGACTCAGCAAACCGTGCTGGCGCACCACCTTGCAGATCGTCTCGGTCGGATAGCGACCGGCCGTCAGGAACTTAGTGTGGGCGCCGCCGTCGGAGACGCCAAACAGGACATAGGGATCGTCGACGATCTCCTTCAGGTACTCGATGCGTCCGTTGGGCGGCGCGGCGAAGAACTCGGTGGCGAGGTCTTCCTCCACGGCCATGTCGAGCATCACATCGACCGGGTGCTTGCCCATCTTGGCGCCGGCGTGGGCCAACGTGTGATCGAGCCAGACCTTGTTGCGGTCGAGCTTGGGTCCGACGATCGCGATGTCCGGCAGCGGGCCGGTCGCGGTGATCGGCAGCTTCTCGCGCAGCGCCGCGCGGCGCGCCGGATCACCGAGCTTGGCCAGACGTTCGGCGTGCGTGCCGGTCGTAGCTTCGCACCACACCTGCTGATCGTCGAACAAGTTCCAGTCCTCGAAGGTGAAGGTGAACCCGGCATCGGTCGTGAGCCCCTGCCCGACCACGCGAATGCCGCGCTCGCGGCAGCTCTTGAGCCAGGCGAGCGCGCGCCGGTGAATTTCGGGGCGGTGATCGAAAGCCTGGACCACGTTCATGATGAGCGGCCGCCCGCTCAGCGTCGCCACCTCCTCGTAGAAGGCGCGGTCGCGGGCGTTGTCGCCCGAGATCATCAGCATCTGCACGAAGCCGTCGTTGCGCTCGGCCAGTACTCGGGCGAACTCGCGGCAGGTGTCGTCGTGCATCACGTCGGTCGGCATCGGCGTACCGTCATAGTCGCGCTGCACCGCCGACGGGCCGGTGGGCATCATGCGCTGTGCCGACCAACCGCAGGCGCCGGCGTCCATCGCCTCGTGCATCAAGCGCCGCATCTCGGCGTGCTGGGCATCCGTCGGGCGCGTGCCGGCCTTCGCGGCCTCGAATCCCATCGTCCAGATCAGGAGCGGCGAAACCGGCATGTAGGGCAGGATATTGATGCCCTTGGGCGTGCGATCGACGGCGTCGAGAAACTCCGGGAAGGTCGTCCAGCTCCAGGGCAGGCCGCGCTCCATCGAGGCGAGCGGGATCGCCTCGACGCGGGTCATCGACAGCATCGCGCGTTCGCGCTCCGCCGGGCGCACCGGTGCGAACCCAAACCCGCAATTCCCGATCACCGCTGAAGTGATGCCGTGCCAGCTCGAGATCGAGCAATAGGGATCCCAGAAGAGCTGCGCGTCGTAGTGGGTGTGCAGATCGATGAAGCCCGGGGCGACAATGAGTCCGTCGGCGTCCAGCACCTCATCGGCGTCGGAGGGCGAGAGATAGCCCAGCGCGGCGACGCGGCCATTCTTGATGCCGATATCGCCGCGGTACCGGGGCCCGCGCGTGCCATCGACGATGGTGCCGCCACGTACGATGCGGTCGAAGCGCGCCATGCCTGCTCCTTTGTCCAAATCGTGAGCGCGACCTCGGGGTCTGTCAATGCGCACCCGACGAGCGTGTTCTGGCTCGGAGGGTGCTGCCGCGTTCGGCGGTGATTCGATCCGGCGAATTCCAGCGGGATCAGAAAGACACTAAGCTCAGGTGATGGAACTGCTCACCGTCCGCACGCCCACCCTCGACATCGCCTGCGAGGCGCACGGCCCCGACGGCGGGCCGGTCGCGATCCTGTTGCACGGCTTCCCCTACGATCCGCGCGCCTACGATGCCGTGGCACCTGCGCTTGCAGCCGACGGTCATCGGGTTCTGATGCCCTACCTGCGCGGCTACGGGCCGACGCGCTTTCGCAGTGCTGAAACGCCACGCTCCGGCCAACAGGCGGCGCTGGGCGCGGACCTGCGCGATCTGATGGACGCGCTCGGCGTCGCCCGAGCGCTCCTGGCCGGCTACGACTGGGGCGGACGGGCGGCTTGCATCGTCGCCGCCCTCTGGCCCGAACGCGCGAGCGGACTCCTGTCTTGCACGGGTTACAACATCCAGGACATCGCGGCATCGGTGAAGCCCGTGCCGGCCGCGCAGGAGCATCGCTTCTGGTACCAGTACTACTTCCACACCGAACGTGGACGCGCGGGGCTGGAAGCGAACCGGCGCGATATCTGCCGTCTGCTCTGGGAACTCTGGTCGCCCGAATGGCGCTTCGATGCGGCGACCTTCGAGCAAACGGCGGCCTCTTTCGACAATCCCGATTTCGTGGAGGTCGTCATCCAGTCCTACCGGCATCGCTACACTTACGCGCCCGGCGATCCCGCGCTCGCAAGTATCGAGGCCGCGCTCCAGAGCCAACCGAAGATCGCCGTACCAACAATCAACCTGCACGGCGCCGCCGACGGGGTGGGTCCCGCCGGCGCCCGCGATCCGCATGTCGGCCGCTTCACCGGCCGCTATGAACGCCGCCTGATCACAGGCGTCGGCCACAATGTCCCACAGGAAGCCCCGCAGGCGTTTCTTGCGGCGCTTCGGGAACTGGCAACCTCGTAGCGAGGGACGGTCGCGCCCTACTCCAGCGTCTCAAGCAGCCGCGCGCAGAGATAGGTGCGAGGCTTGAGCGAGGAATAGTAGATCTGCTCGTAGGCGGCGTGCGCTCCCTTGCCGTCGGCGCCAAGCCCATCCAGCGTCGGAATGCCGAGCGCGGCGGTGAAGTTGCCGTCGCTGCCGCCGCCGGTCAGCGGCACGTCCTTCAGCTCCATGCCGAGTTCGCGATAGATCGCCTGCGCCTTCTCGAACAGCGCGGAGATGCCGGCGTCCTTGCGGTAGGGCGGACGATTCATTCCACCTTCGACCTTGACCTCGACGTCCGCTCCGATCGGCTCAAGGTTCAGAAACCAGTGCTCCATCTCCTCGGCCATGGCGGGATCGGGCACGCGCAGGTCGATCTCGGCGGTGCAGGCGGCGGGGATCACGTTCACGCCCGTCCCGCCCTGGATCAACCCGACATTGACGGTGATGCCGCGCTCGTAGTCGGTGCGACCCTCGATGCGCAGAATCTGGCGCGCCATCTCGAGGATGGCGCTGCGGCCATCCTCGTGCTTGGCGCCGGCGTGGCTCGCACGGCCGGTCACCGTCATCACGAAGCGGCCGACGCCTTTGCGCGAGGTCACGACACGATCGCCGTCCCGGCCCGGTTCCATCACCAGGCAGTACTTGTGGCCGCGCGCGGCGTTCTCGATCATCGCCCGCGAGGTCGGGCTGCCGACCTCTTCCTCGGGGATGAACATGAAGGTGACAGGCAGGCGGGTCTTCTTGCCCTGCCGCACCAGGTGGCGCAGCGCGTAGTAGGCGATGTAGCCGCCGGCCTTCATGTCGTAGATGCCCGGCCCAAAGACCGCGTCGCCTTCCTGCCGCACCTTCAACTCGCGCTCGATGGTGCCGATCGGGTGCACCGTGTCGAGATGCGCCAACACCAGAACACCCTTGCCCTCACCCCACGGCGTGCGTGCGGTCAGAACGTCGCCCCAACCGTCGCGGCCGGGCGTGCGCTCAATGGAGAGGCCGAGGTCGCGGAATTGACCCTCGACCTTGTCGACCATGCGGTTGACCGCCACGGCGTCGTGGCTGGGGCTCTCGATCTCGATCCACTCGACGATGCCCTCAAGCACCTCCTTGGGATCGATGACGGGTTCGTTGGTGCTCGACATCAGACGGGATCCCAGGTGAAGTACTCGGGCGACCGCTTGAGATCGGTGAAGAACGGCTTCATCGATGGCACCGCGTGCTCGGCGATCGCCTCCAGTGTCCAGCCGTCCGAATTGTGCACCGAGCGGACCGGTCGGTTGGCGTTGAACAGCATGATCTCATTCATGCGCACACCGAAGATCTGCGAGGAGATGCCTTCAGCCGCGTCGGAGAGCAGGAACACCGCCATCGGCGCCACCTTGGCCGGGGTCATCCGCTTGGATCGCTCCAAGCGGGCGCGCTGGGCGTCGGTATCGGCGGGAATCGTGCCGATCATGCGCGTCCAGGCGAAGGGCGAGATGCAGTTGGAACGCACGTTGAAGGCCGCCATGTCGAGCGCGATCGAGCGCGAGAGGCCGATGATCCCCATCTTGGCCGCCGAATAGTTGGCCTGTCCGAAATTGCCGACCAGGCCCGAGGTCGAGGTGAAGTGCACGAAAGCGCCCGACTTCTGTTCCTTGAAGAAGTTGGCGGCCGCGCGCGCCACGTTGAACGAACCGTTCAGGTGCACGTCGATCACCTGCTTCCAATCGAGGTGGCTCATGCGGTGGAAGATGCGGTCGCGCAGGATGCCGGCGTTGTTGATGACGCCGTCGATCCGACCGAACGCCTCCACCGCCTGTTTCACCATCCCCTCGGCCGCCGCCGGGTCCGATACGCTGCCGAAGTTGGGAACCGCCTTGCCTCCGGCCGCGGCGATCTCGTCGCAGACCTTCTCGGCCGGCGTGGCCGAGCCCGAACCCTCGCCGTCGACGGCACCGCCCAGGTCGTTGACCACGACCTTCGCGCCTTCGGCCGCGGCCAGCAGCGCCATCTCGCGGCCAATGCCGCCACCCGCGCCGGTCACCAGCACGACCTTGTCCTTCAGCATGTTCGCCATATCGTCTCTCCCCGCGAAATTTCCGCCGATGCGTCTTTCGGTTCTAGCGTCGGTCCGCGCGCGCGGTCAAAGGTCGCCGCCGGGTCGCGGCCGCGCGAGCCCGCTGGTGTAGAGGCCGATCGCGGCGAACGGTGCCAAGGCCACAGCGAGCGCCGTCGCGGGGCTTGCGACAGCGCCCGTCGCCTCGACCAGTACGACCGCGACCGTGCCGAGCGCGCCCACGCCCATTTGCGACAGCCCCGCCCATGAGGACGCGGTGCCGGCGAGTTTCGGATAGAGCCCAACCGCACCCGCGAGCGTGTTGGGAACCAGCATGCCGGAGCCGAATGAGATCAGCATGTGTGGCGCGATCACCATCCACCAAGCCAGGGGACCCAGCTGCGCGACGGCGGCCATGGCGACCAGCGCAGCGACATGGCACCACACGCCCCAACGCAGGATCGACGTTGGCGCGACCCGGCCGATCAGCCGGTTGTTGGCGACGCCGCCTAGCGTGAAGCCCCCGACGCTCAGTAGCACGATCAGGCCGAACTCGCGCGGGCTGAAGCCCAACTGCTCCTGGAGGATGAAGGGTGTGCCGGCGAGCATGCCGAAATTGAGCGCGAACGCGAAACCAAGCGTCAGCACGAAGCCGAGGAAACGGCGGTCGCCCAGCATCTCGCCGGAGCCGCGCAACAGGCCCGCGAGATTGAGCGCCTCACTGCGGTGGCGATTGGTCTCGCCGTAGCCCAGCGCCACGACCGCGCACAGGATCGCGCCAAAGCCCGCCACCACCCAGAAGCTCGATCGCCAGCCGAACCACTCCGCCATCAGACCGCCGAGCGAGGGCGCGATCGCGGGCGAAAAGTTGATGCCGAGTCCGACCCAGCTCATGACCAGCGCCATTTCCTTGAAGTCGTAGACATCGCGGGCGAGCGCACGCCCCAGGACGCCGCCCGACGCGGCGGCCAACCCTTGAATGACGCGCAACACGATCAGGTCGCCGATCGAACCCGCGAGGGCGCACGCCGCCGATGCGACCATGAAGAAGACCAGGCCACCCAGCAGCACAGGCCGTCGCCCATAGCGGTCACTGAGCGGCCCGTAGAACAACTGCCCGACGGCGAAGCCCAGCATGTAGGTCGTGAGTGTCAGCTTCACGTCGCCCGCCACCGCGCCGAGATCGGTGCCCACCGACGGCATCACGGGCGTGTAGATGCTCATGGTGAGCGGCCCGAAGCTCGACAGCGCCACCAGCAGCGCCATGTAGCCGCGCGAGCGCGGCGCGATGGGGCTCACCGGCCGGCCGTCTCGGCCGCGCCCTCGGCGCCGAAGTCACCGCCGACCGCGCCACGTTCCTGTTCGGCGGTCATGCGCGGATAGTAGTGGCGGAAGGCATCGCGGATTTCCTCGAACGGGATGTCGGCGAACACGCCGCGATAGGCGAGATACTCCATGTGGCGCCGCCCGCTCAGATCGAACGGGTGATAGATCGAGTCGCCTACCGCGTCCCACTCAAGCGGCTTCAGCCCGAACTTCTCGGTGAGCTCCCGGTTGAAGGCGGGCGTCGCCTTGACCCAGCGCCCGTCCAGCCAAACGTCGGTGTAGCCGTGATAGTAGAAGACGTCGCCGCCCATCCAGTCGCTCAGCCGCCGTGTGGTCATGTGGTTGCGAACATCGGCGTAGCCCACGCGGGCGGCGATGCCTTCCGCGCGACAGAGCGCGGCCATCACGCCCGCCTTGTTGATGCAATAGCCATGCCCGGAGGCGAGCGTCGTGCTGGCCTTGTAGGCCTCGCGCGCCATCACCGTGCTGTAGGGGTCATAGCGCAGCCCATCGCGGACCGCGTAGTAGAGACGCAACGCCCGTTCGCGGTCGCCGCCCTGTCCCGCGACTTGGCGCGCATGAGCGACGATTGCCGGATGGTCGGAGTCGATCAGCGGTGCCGGTGCGAGATAGGACGCGAAATCGGCGCCGTCGCGCACCAGATCGTCCCGCGGCGATGTAAGAGAATCGAAATTCATGGTCCGCCGAGCCTGCGGCGACGCCGGGTTGGCGTCAACCTTCCTTCACAGCGCCGAGGGCTCGTCCGCGGACTTCAGCAGGAAGTGCGCGTTCGCGGTGGCGACGGGCTTCGACCGGTCGTCCTGCCAGGCCTCGATATCCACGTTCACCATCCGCCGGCCCTGCTTGGTCACTTTGGCGGCGGCGAGTGTGTCGAGCGGGCGCGCCGACCGCAGATAGTCGACGGTGATGTTCACGATCTTCGGCACCGTTTCGGTGTCGGTCTCCCACAGGAGATGGAAGATCGCAGCCATCTCAAGCATCGCGCCGAGCGTCCCGCCATGCAGTGCCGGCAGCGACGTGTTGCCGATCAGCTCCGGCGCGAAGCGCATCCGGGTGAGGAGCTCGCCGGTCCCTGTTTCCGGCGCGATCCGCATCCAGGCGGCATAGGGAATGGTATCGGTGAGTGGCGCCACGTTGCCGGTCTTGCGCGCCTCCCTCAGGCGCTGGATCAGCGCGCTCATCGTCCCGTCCCGGTCGACGGCGGCCGGCCCTTGGTCCCCATCATGAAGGTACCGGCCGCGGCCGCCACCGGATCCTTCGGATCGCCCTGGTGGGCGAACGCCCGCGTGAACGCGACGGAGCGCGTCAGCCGATAGCACTCGGCCTCGGCGATCACCGGCTCGCCCGGCACCGCCGGCCGCACATAGTCGATGCGAAGGTCGAGCGTCGCGAAAGGTCGTGGGGCGTCCAGCATTGAGGCGACAGCCATGCCGCAGCAAGCGTCGAGCATCGCCGTCACAGGGCCGCCCGCCAGCACCCCGGTTTCGGGGTTGCCGACCAGCTCCGGCCGCCACGCCAGTCGCATCGAGGCCATGCCGCGCGACACATCCAGCACCTCGATCCCCAGCGCCTTGTTGTGCGGGATGTTGTCGGAGAACCACCTGCCGAAGAGCGCCCGCCGTTCGTCCTTGTTCATGTCGGGCCCGTCACAGTCCCATCTGGCGCGCGGCCAGGTCCTTCATGATCTCGAGCGAGCCGCCGCCGATCGACATCACCTTGGTCTCGCGATAGATGCGCTCGACCTTCGAGCCGCGCAGATAGCCCGCGCCCCCCAGAACCTGCATCGCCTCATTGGCGCAGTACTCCATGGTGGTGGTCGCGAGATTCTTCAGCATCGCGATCTCGGCCACCGGCTTCTCGCCCTGCCCGACCCGCCAGGCCAGGAGCTCGAGCGTCGACTTCACCGCGTTGATCCGCATGGCCATATCGACCAGCCGATGGCGGACCACCTGATTGGCGATCAGCGGCTTGCCGAACGTGTGGCGCTCGCGGGCATAGGCGATCGCCTCGTCGAGGCAGACCTTGGCGTAGCCGTAGGCGCCGGCCGCCATGCCCAGGCGCTCCTGGTTGAAGTTCAGCATGATGCCGATGAAGCCCTTATTCTCGGTCCCGATCAGATTGCGCACCGGCACGCGCACGTCGTCGAAGAAGAGCTGCGCGGTGTCCGACGCCCACCAGCCCATCTTGCGCAGCTTGGTACGGCCGAAGCCCGGCCGGTCGCGCTCGATCATCAGCAGTGACACACCCGACGCCCCAGGCCCACCGGTGCGGACCGCGACCGTGTAGTAGTCGGCGCGCACACCCGAGGTGATGAACATCTTCTGGCCGTTCACCACATACTCGTCGCCCTCGCGCCGCGCCGTCGTGCGAAGGTTCGCGACATCGGATCCGCCCGAAGGCTCGGTGATCGCAAGCGCACTGATCTTCTCGCCGGCGAGGATTTGCGGCAGCAATTCGCGCTTCATCCATTCCGGACCGAGTGCCGCGATCGGCGGCGAGCCAATCGTGTGGCTGTTGAGGCTGGCATTGACGCCGCCGCTGCCATGGCGCGCCAACTCCTCCGACTTGATGATGCCGAAAAAAGGATCGGTCGGCACACCGCCATACTCCTCGGGGAAACCGAGCTGCATCAGGCCGGCCGCCGACGCTTTTCGGTAGAGCTCGCGTGGAAACTCCTCCGCTTCGTCCCACTGGTCGACATGGGGCATGATCTCGCGGTCGACGAAGCGTCGGACCGTGTTGCGGAACGCCTCATGCTCCTCGCCATAGAATGGACTGGGCGGGCGCGTCTCCGGAATCGCCGGGTTCAGCTGCGGTGCGGTGGCCATTGTGTCCTCCGTCACCAAACTGGCACAGCCGCCCCACCCTCTCCTAGTGCGTTGACAGCGCGCGTCCCTCCCTCATATTGAAAGCCGAAAGACGGCACAGACCGTTTGTGATTTCGACGGGGGGCGGAAGCTGGACGTTTTCCTGCAATTGACGCTGAACGGGCTCGCCGTAGGTTGCATCTACGGGCTCGTCGCGCTGGGCTTCGTGCTGATCTACAAGGCCACGGAGCTCGTGAACTTCGCGCAGGGCGACCTGCTCATGCTGGGCGCCTTCGTGGCGTTCATGGCGGTCACCTGGTGGGGCCTCGACTACTGGACGAGCTTCGTCATCGCCATCCTGACGGTGGCGCTGTTCGGCGCGCTGCTCGACGCCACGCTGCTGCGGCGGGTGATTGGTCAGCCCCAGTTCGCCGTGGTCATGCTGACCATCGGCCTTGGAGCCATCTTCCGTACCTTCGCGTCCGTCACCTGGGGTTCGGAAATCTACACCCTGCCCACGCCGTTCGACGGTGTCTGGAAGATCGCGGGCGTCACGATCAGTCACCAGTATGTCTCGATCGTGGTCGGGACGCTGATTCTCTGCGGGGTGCTCTACGGCTTCTTCAACTACACCCGCATCGGCGTTGCCATGCAGGCGACCTCGCAGAACCAGCTCGCCGCCTACTACATGGGCATCCCGGTGAAGCTGATCTTCTCGCTCATCTGGGCGATCTCGGCGGCCACCGCGGCGGTGGCCGGCATCCTGCTCGCGCCGGTGACGTTGATCGACATCAACATGGGTCTGGCGGTCGCGCTCAAAGCCTTCGCCGCCGCGGTGCTGGGAGGCTTCGGCTCGATCCCCGGCGCGCTGGTCGGCGGCATCGTGATCGGCCTGATCGAGCTCTATGCCGGCGCGACCCTGCCGGAGGGCTTCAAGGACACCGCGCCTTACATCGTGCTGCTCCTGATGCTGGCGGTCCGTCCACAGGGCCTGTTCGGCTCGCTCGGCCGCAAGAAAGTCTGAGGGCCGGCCGATGCGTTTCCTGTTCAAGACGTCCTACGCCCAGGACACACGGCTGTTCCGCGACCGGATCGACGCGGGCTGGTACGGCCTGCTCGGCGTCGCGGTGCTGATGGTTCCGTTCGTGCTCTCCGACTACTATGTCGGCGAAGTCACCTGGGTCTTCGTCTACGCCATCGCCGGCGTCTCGCTGATGGTGCTGGTGGGTTTCACCGGCCTCGTGTCGCTGGGCCACGCGGCGTTTCTCGGGATCGGCGCCTACGCCCACGCCTACTTCCTTGAGCTGGGCGCCCCCTGGGTGGTTGCGGCTTCGCTGGCGGTCGTCATCACGACGCTCTGCGGCATCGTCGTGGGATTGCCGGCGCTGCGCATGACCGGCATCTACCTGACCATCGCCACCCTCGCCTTCGCCGTCATCATCCAGGAAGTCTTCAACCGCTGGGAACACGTCACCAAGGGGCTGGCCGGCATGCCCGTCCCGAAGGCGCAGATTTTCGGCGTCTCGTTCGAGGACGACCGCTCCTTCTACTATCTCTGCCTCGCCCTGCTGGTGCTGGTGCTCTGGACGACGCGCAACCTCCTGCGCACGCCCACGGGCCGCGCCTGGATCGCGATCCGCGACAGCGAAATTGCGGCCCAGTCGATGGGCGTCAATCTCGCGATCTACAAGTCGATGGCCTTCGCCTACTCGGCCGGCGTCATGGGTCTCGCGGGCGCGCTGTTCGCCCACAAGATCGCCTATCTGGCACCCGACATCTTCACCATCCTGCTGTCGATCCAGCTGCTGCTGCTGGTGATCGTCGGCGGACTTGGCTCGCTGCACGGCGCTGTGTTCGGCGCGATCTTCGTGGCGCTGCTGCCGCCGGTGATCGCCATCCTGCGCGACTCGATTCCGGCGACGCTGGGCAGCGTGGCGTCGGGCACCGGCGTCAAGCTGTTCGCGATCATCGGTGACGGCTTCGGCGGCTTCCTCAAAAAGCCCGGCGTCGAGGCCGGCATTTTCGGCCTCATCCTCGTGCTGGTGATCCTGCTCGAGCCGCTCGGCATGTACGGTCGCTGGATGAAGATCCGCATCTTCTTTTCGACCTTCCCCATGTACAAGCGCGCCACGTTCAAACGCCAGAAGAGCTACATGAAGTCGGAGCGGCTGCGGTGACCTTCTTCCAGGCCGACAACATCTCGATCAACTTCGGCGGCATCCGCGCCGTCGACGGCGTCAGCTTCGAGGCGAAGAAGGGCGAGGTCTTCACGATCATCGGCCCCAACGGCGCCGGCAAGACGACGATCTTCAACCTCGTGAGCCGGATCTACGATCCGTCCGAAGGCCGGCTGGTGTTCGAGGGCAACGACATCACGCGCGTGCCGCCGCACCGGATCGCGGCCCTGGGCATCGCCCGCACCTTCCAGAACATCGAGCTGTTCGAGCACGCCTCGCTCCTTCAGAACCTGCTGCTCGCCCGCCATGCCCACAAGAAGTCGGGGTTCTTCTCGGAGCTGCTCTTCACGCCGGCCGTGCGCCGGATGGAAGTCGAGCACCGCGAGGCCGTCGAGAAGGTGATCGATTTCCTCGACCTCCAGCAGTACCGCGACAACCTGATCGTCAACCTGCCCTACGGTGTGCGCAAGGTGACCGATCTCGCGCGCGCGCTCTGCACCGATCCCAAGCTCCTGCTGCTCGATGAGCCCTCCTCCGGCCTCAACGTCGAGGAGACCGAGGACATGGCGTTCTGGATCCAGGACATCAAGAACCTGCTCGGGATCACGGTGCTGATGGTCGAGCATGACATGAAGCTGGTCTCGGCGGTCTCCGATCGCGTGCTGGCGCTGAACTACGGCAAGCCGCTGGCCACCGGCACGCCCTCGGAGGTACAGGGGCACCCCGAGGTCATTCGCGCCTATCTGGGAGGCTGACGCGCCATGGCCGACCCGATCCTGAAAGTCAGCAACATCGAGACCTACTACGGTCCGATCATGGCGATCCGCGGCGTTTCCTTCGAAGTCCAGAAGGGCTCGATCGTCACCATCCTGGGCGCCAATGGCGCTGGCAAGACGACCGTTCTGAAGACCATCAGCGGCGTCATGGATCCGCAGAAGGGCAGCGTCCTGTTCGCGGGCCGCGAGATCCAGCGCACCGACCCGGACAAGGTGATGCGACTCGGGATCAGCCATGTGCCCGAGGGCCGCGAGGTTTTCCCGTTTCTTAGCGTTCGCGAGAACCTGCGGATGGGCGCCTTCACCCGTCGCGACCCCGATGGGGTGGCACAGGACCTGGAGACCGTCTTCGGCTACTTCCCCGTCCTGAAGGAGCGCGCCGACCAACGGGCAGGCTCGCTGTCGGGCGGCGAGCAACAGATGCTCGCGATCAGCCGCGCACTGATGGCGCGGCCGCAGCTGATGCTGCTGGACGAACCCTCGCTCGGGCTGTCGCCCAAGCTGGTGAAGGAGATCTTCGACATCGTACTGCGCATCAATCGCGAGCGCGGGGTCACCATCCTGCTGGTCGAGCAGAACGCCAACATGGCGCTGCAGACCGCGGAGTTCGGCTATGTGCTGGAGGTCGGCCGCATCGTGATGGCCGACACCTGCAAGCGCCTCCTCGAGAAGGAGGACATCAAGGAGTTCTATCTCGGCATCAAGGACCAGGGCGCGCGTGGCCAGCGACGCTGGAAGAAGCGCAAGACCTGGCGCTGAGGCCGGGACCCGAAGGAGACCGTCGGAATGAACGCAAACGTCCCCCGACCCGCCAACGATGGCATCGAGGTCGCCGGCTGCGACACGATCGCCAAGCTGTTCCGCCACCAGGTGTCGGCTCGCGCCGATAAGACCGCCTTTCGCGAGAAGACGCTGGGCATCTGGCAGTCGACCACGTGGCGCGAGTACGGCGAGCGCGCGCGGCATACCGGCATGGGGCTGGCGGCGCTGGGTCTGCAGCCCGGCGATGTGGCCTCGATCCTCGCCGAGACCATCCCCGAGTGGCTCTATGCCGACATGGGCACGATGGGCGCGGGCGGCGTTTCGAACGGCATCTATCCGACCGACGCGGCCAAGCAGGTCGAGTACATCGTGAACGACAGCCGCTCGAAATTCATTTTCGTGCAGAACGAGGAGCAGCTCGACAAGTTCCTCGAAATCCGCGAGCGCTGCCCCTCACTCCAACGCGCCATCGTGTTCGATATGGAAGGGCTCGCCGACTTCAACGACCCGCAGGTCATGTCGTTCGACGCGCTAGTGGAGCTTGGCGCCCGGCACGACGCGGCGCACCCCAAGCTTTGGGACGATCGCATCTCGGCGTCGAAGGCCGAGGCACTGGCGCTGCTGGTCTACACCTCCGGCACCACCGGTCCGCCCAAGGGTGCGATGCTGTCGCACCGCAATGTGATCTTCCAGATCGCCAACGCCGACGCCTTCATTCCGATCGACGAGGACGGCGAGCAGCTCGCGTTCCTGCCGCTCTGCCATATCGCCGAGCGCACCTTCACGGCGTTCCTGCCGCTGCGCTCCGGCGCGATCGCCAATTTCGCCGAGAGCATCGACACGGTGCCCGACAATGTTCGCGAGGTGGCGCCGACCAGCTTCTTCGCCGTGCCGCGCATCTGGGAGCGCTTTTACTCCGGCATCACCATCCGCATGAAGGAAGCGACCTGGATCGGCCGCGCCGCCTACGGCTGGGCCTTAGGGGTTGGCCAGCGTCGCGCCGAGCGTCGGCTGGAGGGCTTGCCCCCATCGGGCTGGCTCGATCTGCAGTACCGCATTGCCGATTTCATGGTGCTCGACAACATCAAGCGCTCGATCGGGATGCACCGCGTGCGGTTCGCCGGGACCGGCGCCGCGCCGATCGCGCCGGACCTGATCCGCTGGTACCGCGCGCTCGGCATCGACATGCGCGAGGTCTACGGACAGACCGAGAATTGCGGCGTGGCGACGGGCATGCCGGACCGGATCAAGCTCGGCACCGTGGGCGTTGCCGCGCCGCGCACCGAGATGAAGCTGTCGCCCGAGGGCGAGATCCTGCTCAAGGGCCCGCACATCTTCATGGGCTACCTGAACCAGCCGCAGAAGACGGCGGAGACGGTGAAGGACGGCTGGCTGCACACCGGTGATGTCGGCACGCTCGACAATGAGGGCTATGTCCGCATCACCGACCGGATGAAGGACATCATCATCACCGCGGGCGGCAAGAACATCACGCCATCCGAGATCGAGAACCAACTCAAGTTCTCGCCCTACATCTCCGACGCCGTCGTGGTGGGCGACCGCCGGAAGTTCCTGACCTGCCTGGTGATGATCGACTACGACAACGTCGCCAAGTTCGCGCAGGACGCCAACGTGCCGTTCACCGACTTCACCTCGCTCTGCCGCACCCAGCAGGTGAAGGATCTGGTTTGGGGCGAGATCGAGCGGGTCAACGCCAATTTCGCGCGGGTCGAGACCATCAAGAAGTTCCGGCTGATCGAGCAGCAGCTCACCGCCGAGGACGACGAGGTCACGCCGACCCTCAAGCTCAAGCGCAAGTTCGTGAACGAGAAATACAAGGGGTTGATCGAGACCATGTATGCAGAGGCCGCGTGACCTTGGGCGGCGGCCGTCTATAATCGCCCGGGCGAATCTTTAGGGAGGATGCGTCGATGTTCTGGAAACTGGCGGCGGCGACCGGTGTCGCTGCGATTGCGTTCGGGGCTGCCGCCTCGGCGCAGACCCGCGGGGTCACCGCGAACGAAGTGAAGCTCGGGCTGCCGACCGACCTGTCGGGCGTGGCCGCGACCTACGGCGTGTCGTCGTCGAACGCGGCCAAGATGCGGTTCGACGAGGTCAACGCCGCGGGCGGCGTGAAAGGCCGCAAGGTCACTCTGATCGTCGAGGACCAGGGCTACCAGGTTCCGAAGGCGGTGCAGGCTTGCAACAAGCTGATCAACCGCGACCGCGTTTTCGCCTTCGTGGCGCCGCTCGGCACGCCGATGAACAACGCCTGCTTCAAGGACCAGCTCGCGGCCGGCGTGCCCAACCTGTTCCCGCTGTCGGCGGCGCGCTCGATGTTCGAGCCGTACCACCCGCTGAAGTTCTACAATGCGGCGAGCTACGTCGACCAGATCCGTTCGGGCATCGACTACTTCGTGAAGACGAAGGGCAAGAAGAACGTCTGCGTGATGTACCAGGACACCGACTTCGGTAAGGAAATCCTGGAAGGCGCCGAACTGCAGACGAAGAAGCTCGGCATCAAGCTTGTCGAGGCGGCCGGCCACAAGCCGACCGACCAGGACTTCACCGCTCCGCTCACCAAGCTGCGCGGCGCGGGCTGCGACCTGATCGCGATGGGCACCATCGTCCGCGACAGCATCGTGCCCTACGTCACCGCCCGCAAGATGGGCTGGACCAACGTCGACTTCCTCGGCTCCGCGGCGGCCTACGACCTGATCGTTGGCGCGGCGCAGGGCATGGAGGGATTCTACGGCATGGGCCTCACGGACATGCCCTATGGCGACAGCCAGGTTGCCTCGGTGCGCAACTTCGTGGTGGCCTACAAGGCCAAGTACAACATCGATCCCAACATCGGCGCGGTTTACGGCTATGTCGGCGCCGACCTCACCATCGCGGGCCTTGATCGCGCTGGCCAGAATCTCACCACGGACTCCTTCATCAAGGGCATGGAGAGCATCAAGGGCTATCGCGACATCTTCAACGGACCCGAAGTGAGCTTCGGCCCGAACATCCGGCAGGGCGCCAACAAGTCGTTCCTGGCCGTGGTCAAGGGCGGTCGCTGGGTCCGCGAGACCGAGCCGCTGGGCTTCTAGCCCGCAACGCATAGCGCATCGCGAAACCCGGGCGGGCAACCGCCCGGGTTTTTCTTTGGCCGCACCGCGGGCACGCCCTATGCTCCCGCCGGGAGGAACGATGGCGGGACGGCTGGATGGCAAGGTGGCGCTGCTCACCGGCGGCGCGTCGGGACTGGGGCTCGCGTCCGCGCGGCTGATGGTCCGCGAGGGCGCGCGTGTGGTGTTGGCAGACGTGGCCCGCGACGCCGGCGAACGGGCGGCCGCCGAGATCGGACCCAACGCCTCGTTCATGACGCTCGACGTCACCGACGAAGCCCGCTGGGCGGAGGTGGTCGATGCCACCGTGGCGCGGCATGGCAAGCTCAACGTGCTGCTGAACTCCGCCGGCATCGCCTGGCCCGATGGCTCGATCGAGAGCTGCTCGCTCGCCGATTTCCGCCGCATGATGGCGATCAATGCCGAGGGCACCTTCCTCGGCTGCAAGAGCGCGGTGCGAGCGATGAAGGGCTCGAGCGAAGGCTGCTCCATCGTGAACATTTCCTCCGTGGCGGGGCTGGTGAGCGGCTGGTCGATGGCCGCCTACTCCCCCTCCAAGGGCGCCGTGCGCCTTCTCACCAAGAGCGTGGCGCTCCACTGCGCTCGGGCCGGCTATCCGATCCGCTGCAACTCCGTGCATCCGGCCTTCATCCAGACGCCGATGGTCCAGCAGGGCATTGACGCCGACAGCGATCCGGAGCGCGCGCTGCGCCGCATGCGCCGGCAGGTGCCGCTCGGCCGGATCGGCGAACCCGACGATATCGCTTACATGGTGCTCTATCTCGCCTCCGACGAATCGAAGTTCGTGACCGGGGCGGAAATGGTGGTCGATGGCGGCTGCACCGCGCTCTGACGGGCCCGAACTCGCAGGTCGCGTCGCCATCGTCACCGGTGGCGCCTCGGGCATTGGCGCGGCCAGCGTCGCCCTGCTCGCCGCCGCCGGCGCCCGGGTCTATGCCGCTGACCGCAACGACGCCACCGGGCCCGGCATTGCCGTGGCCCACGACGTGGCGTCGGAAGACTCCTGGCGGGCGCTGCTCGACCGGGTGCTGGCCGAGTCGGGACGGCTCGACATCCTAGTCAACAACGCCGGCATCTCGGGCGGCCAGGGCACGATCGAATCGACCACCGTCGAAAACTGGCGGGCGGTCCACGCGGTCAACGCCGACGGTGTGTTCCTCGGCTGCAAGTTCGCGATCGAAGGCATGAAGCGCACCGGACGCGAGAAGCCCCAACCGGGCGGCTCGATCGTGAACGTGTCGTCCATCGCCGGGCTCATCGGCTCCGCCGGCCCCACCGCCTACACCGCGAGCAAGGGCGCGGTGCGGCTGCTGACCAAGAGCGTGGCGCTCTATTGCGCCGAACAGCGCTACGGCATCCGCTGCAATTCGGTGCATCCGGGCGGCGTCGATACCGCGATCTTCGCGCCGCTCTGGCAAATGGTGGGCCACGAGCAGGGCAAGGCGCTGATCGGCATGGGCCACCCGATCGGCCGCATGGCCGAGTCGTCGGAGCTCGCCGAGCTGGTGCTGTGGCTCGCCTCGGATCGCTCGAGCTTCGCCACAGGGGCGGAGTTCACCGCCGACGGCGGCATCACCGCCGGCGTGCAGAGGAGGCAGATGTTTGGCCCGACTTGAGAACCGCACCGTACTGGTGAGCGGCGGCGCCTCAGGCATTGGCGCGGCGACCGCGCGCCTCGTCGTGGCCGAGGGTGGCAACGCGGTCCTGGCCGACCTCAATGAGGCGGCCGGCCGGACGCTCGCGGCCGAGTTAGGATCACGCGGCCATTTCGTGCGGCTGGACGTGGTCGACGAGGCTTCGTGGATCGCCGCGGTGGTGGCGGCCGAGGCGCGCTTCGGCGCGCTGCACGGTCTGCTCAACGCCGCCGGTGTGGGTGTCCGCAACGACGTCGAGACCTGCTCGCTCGCCGAATGGCGCCGGGTCAACGAGATCAACTCGCTTGGTACCTTCCTTGGCTGCAAGTCCGCGATCGCGGCGATGAAGCGCGCGGGCGGTGGCTCGATCGTCAATATCTCCTCCGTGCTCGGCCTGCGCGGGGCGGCGCACGCCATGGCCTACAGCGCCTCGAAGGGCGCGGTGCGCACGCTCACCAAGAACGTGGCGCTCTGGTGCGCTCACATGAAGTACGGCATCCGCTGCAACTCCGTGCATCCCGGCTACATCGACACGCCCATGATCGCGCCGCGCCTTGCCCAGACCGACGGCAACATGACCGGCCGCCAGTCGCTGGAGGCGCTGCATCCGCTCGGCCGGCTCGGGCGGGCCGAGGAGGTCGCGGCCATGATCCTCTTCCTGCTGTCCGACGAGAGCGGCTTCTCGACCGGGGCCGAGTTCGTCTGCGACGGCGGCCTCACCGCCTGACCCACTCCCAGAATTACTCATGGGCGCCCCGGGCGCGACCGGGACGCACCCCGCCTACACTCAGCCGATGGATCTCCAGCCCCTCCTCGCCCGGACCGGCTTCGCCTTCGTTCGCGGCGCCGACATGCGCGCGGCACTGGCGAGCGCGGGGCCGCTCGACGATTGGCCAGCGTTCGCCGCGAGCTGGAACGACCTCTCTACCGACACCTGCATGGCCGACGGTGGCCGCTATCGACGCCGGCGACACGCGGTCTACGCGGTGCCGCGCTCGGGCCCCATCGCGCGTCAGCCGCATCAGCCGCACTTCCAGACCACCGACTACAATCCGCTGAATGGCGGCGTGCAGCGCTGGTTCGAGCCGGTGCTGACCGCGATCGGGGACGGACCGACGATGCGCACCGTGCTCGGCTGGTGCCGCGACCTCTTCGGCGCGCTCGATCCGGCGACCGCGGCCTGGCACGTCGAGACCCATCAGTTCCGCATCGAGGCCCGCGCCGGGGTCGTCGGCAAGCCGACGCCTGAGGGCATGCACCGCGACGGCGTCGACCATGTGCTGGTGCTGATGATCGGGCGCACCAACATCGCAAGCGGCACCACGTCCATCCACTCGATCGATCGCAAGCCGCTCGGGTCCTTCACGCTCGCCGATCCCTTCGACGCCGCGCTGGTCGAGGATCGGCGCTGCTTCCATGGCGTGACGCCCGTTGAGCCGATCGATCCCACGCAGCCCGCCCACCGCGACGTGTTGGTGGTGACGTTCCGCAAGGCCTAGCGTCCTTCGACCGAGCGGAAACCCCTCACCCCAGAGGCATCGACGCGACGGTGCAGGTGACGGCAAAGATCGGGATCGGCGCCATGAAGGCGACGTGGCCCCGCGCGCCTTTCGCCGCCGCCGCGGCGGCGATGAAGGTCCTGATCTCGAAACCGCCCTGGCCCGCGTCGCGATATATCTCGGCATCGCTGTAGGAGAGCAGCGCCGCGCGATCGTTGGCCGCCCAGCGGCGCATGAACTCGCGGTCCCACGCCTCGGCGATCTTTCCCGAATCGGGCGTCGCCGGCCAATGCGAGATGCCACCCGTCGCCACCAGCGCGATGCGCTGCGGCAGCGCGTCGGCCGCCCGCCGCAACGCCTCGCCGAACGCCCAGGCGCGGTGCAGCGGTGCGAGCGGCGGCCCCTGGCAATTGATGTTGGCCGGGATCAGCGCGCAACTCTCGTCGGGGCGCAGGAAATGCAGCGGCACGGCGATGCCATGGTCGAACTGCCATTCCTCCGCATAGGCGACATCGACGGTCTCCATCGTGCGTTCGATCAGTCGCCGCGAAAGTGCGGCGTCGCCTTTCCAGCGGCGCTTCGGGATTTTCAGGAACGCCTCATCCTCGATCGGCCCATCGTAGGAGTCGGCCATACCGATCGCGAATGACGGCATGTTGTTCATGAAGAAATTGGCGAAGTGCTCGGCCGCAAGCACGATCAGCGCATCGGGACGGAGCGCGCGGATCTCGGCGCCCATGTCGCGGAAGGCGGCATAGAAGGCCTCGCGCACCACCGGATCCGCGCGATCCGCGCGACCCGTGATGCCCGGCCCGTGGCTGCAGACCCCGCTATAGACCAGCGGCACGCCCGCCTCCCTGTCGTTCGGCGGCGAGCCGTGCGTCGTGCGCGGCGATGCCCTCATAGCCGGTCGCGGCATAGACCCCGGCCCGCACTGGACCATGGGCGGTGAGCCCATCGCGCATGCGCTGCAGGTAGTCGAGCCACTCGATGTTGTGCAAGGCCGCGTAGTGCATCAGCAGCTGGCCGTTCACGCCCATCACATAGAGCAGGCCGATATCGGGCTTGCTGAGCGCCGCGCGCTCCTCGACGCTCAGCTCGTACTCGTCAAGAACGGCGTCGCGTTCGGTACCGAAGCGCGCCCGCTGGCGCGGGTCGCGATTGAGCTGCCAGATCAGTTTCTGAACGCCATAGAGCGACATCGGCTACTCCAGCTTGACGCCGGTGGCGCGCACAACGTCGCCCCAGCGCGCGCGTTCCTTCGGGATATAGGTCGCGAAGCTCTCGACCGAACCGCCGGCCAGCCGCACGCCGCGCTCGGCGAACTGCGCCACCATCGCGGGCTCGGACAGGATCTTCGTGGTCTCCGCGTTCAGCCGCGTCACCACCGCCGCCGGCGTGCCGGCCGGCGCCACCAGCGCGAACCACGACGACGCCTCGAAGCCCGGCAACCCCGCCTCGGCAGCGGTCGGCACATTGGGCAGGATTGCCATGCGCTGCGGCGCGGCCCAGGCCAGCGCGCGCAGCGTGCCAGCCCGGATGTGGCCCAGGACCAGCGGCGGATTGTCGACCAGCCCGTCGATCTGGCCCGCGACCAGGTCCTGCACCGCCGGCGCCGCGCCGCGATAGGGCACGTGGCTCAGCTTGATGCCGGCGGCCTTCTGGAACATCTCCATCGCGAGATGCGTCGTGGTGCCGTTGCCGGCGGAGCCGAAATTGAAACGACCGGGCTGCGCCTGGGCCGCCGCAATGAACGCCCGCAAGCCCTCGACGCCGGTGCGCGGATGCACCACCACGATGTTGGGCATGTCGGCGACCATCGACACCGGCGCGAAGGCGGTCGCGGGATCGAACGGCATCTTGCCGTAGAGGAACTGGTTGATGGTGAGGATGCCGGCCGACGCCAGCAGCAAGGTGTAGCCGTCGGGGTCGGACTTGGCGACGATCTCGCCGCCGACATTGCCGCCTGCACCCGGCTTGTTGTCGACCAGAACGCTCTGGCCCAGTGCCTTCTGGAGCTCCGGCGCGAGGGCCCGGGCCAGCACGTCGGCGACGCCGCCCGGCGGGAAGGGCGCCACGATGCGCAGCGGCTTGGTGGGCCAGGTTTGGGCGCGGATCGCGGGCGCGGCGAGCGTGAGCGGAGCCGAAGCGAGCGCGACAAGGACGGAACGGCGACGGAAGCTCATGGACGGACTCCCTCCCGGAGGTCTGCGAGAAACGCGGACAGATGGTGCACCCATTGCCCCGCCTCCAGTGTCGTGAAGTGGCCGCGCGTGGCGGGGCCCGCTGGCACCAGAACATAGCGCGCCGACGGAACGCGCTTCAACGCCGCCTCGACCGCGCCGAGTACCGGCGGGTTCAGTTCGTCGTCGGCGAAGTTGAGCGCCAGCAGTGGCCGCTCGATGCGGTCGAGCAGCGGGGTCGGGTCGTAGTCCATCGAGGCTTCGACCTGGTAGAGCCGGTCGTTGGCATCAGCGGCCCGGGCGCGCTCGACCAGCCGCGCATAGAGCGCATCGGCGGCCTCGCGGCTCGGCGCCATCTCCTGCAGCCGCGCCACGCTCTCGGTCATCAGCGCGCTCAACGGCGCGGTGCGGACCCAGCGCGTGGGCTTCGCCGCGCCATAGTCGCCGCCTCGCCAATCGGGATCGTTGCGGATCGCCTCGATCGAGATGCGCCGCTGCAGCCAGTTGCGCCCGCTCATCGGGCCTGGCTGGCTGGCCACGGCCACGAAAGCGGCGGCATCGCGCGGATGCGTTCCCGCCCACATCCAGGTGAGCATGCCGCCCATCGAGAGTCCCAGGATCAGGGCGAGGCTCTCGACACCCAGCGCCTCGTGCAGCAAGCGACGCGTGGCCGCGATGTGGTCGACGTAGCGGTAGTTCGGGAAGCACGCGGCGAGCCCGTCGCTGGGCTTGGCCGAGGCGCCGAAGCCGATCATGTCGGGCGCGATCAGGAAGTGCCGCGCCGCATCGAGCGGTGCGCCGGGACCGAACAGCGCGGCACTGACGCCGGGCGTTGCGGTGAAGGTGGCGGCGCTGCCCGTCGTGTTGTGCAGCAACAGAACTGGCGCGCCGCCCGGGTTGCCGAAGGTCGTGAGCGAGAGCGCCAGACGCTCAAGCGCCTGACCCGACGCGAAGGTGAATCCGCCGAGCTCGTGGCGCATCGTGCGGAGATTGGGGAGGTCGGTCATGGCAGTACCTCCACCGATGTCATCCTGAGCGGAGCGAAGGATCTTTCCCGCGGCGCCGCTGACAAAGTTCCTTCGCTCCGCTCAGGACGACAGGGTTTGCTTGCCGGGCGGCGGCCGCGCGCGTCAGTTGCCGATGGTGACGCCGCCGTCGGCCACGATGGTCTGGCCGGTGATGAAGCGGCCGGCGGGACCGGCGAGCAGGACGGCGATGCCGCCGATATCGTCGGGATCACCAATCCGCCGCAGCGGCGTGGCCGAGTTGCGGCGCTCGAGGTTCTTCGGGTCCTCCCACAGCGCGCGCGCGAAGTCGGTCTTCACCAGCCCCGGCGCGATCGTGTTGATGCGAATATTGTCCACCCCCAACTCGGTCGCAAGATTGCGGGCAAGCTGCATGTCCGCCGCCTTGGAGATGCCGTAGGCCCCGATCACCGGCGTGCCGCGCAGGCCGCCGATCGAGGAGACGATGATGATCGAGCCGTCCTTCTTCGCCCGCATATCCGGCAGCACCATCGTGGTCAGCCAGATGTTCGAGAGAATGTTGTTCTGCATGATCTTCATGAAGGCCTCGTCCGGCATCTTCTCGGTCGGGCCGTAGTACGGGTTGGACGCCGCGTTGCAGACCAGCACATCCACCGGTCCCAGCCGCTTGCGCGTCTCGGAGATCAGCGTCTGGCACTGCGCCTTGTCCGAGATGTTGCAGGGGATCACGATCGCCTCGCCTCCGGCCGCCCGGATCTCCGCCGCCGCCTCCTCGCAGACCGGCGCCTTGCGGCTCGACACCACCACCCGCGCGCCCTGCAGCGCCAGATGCATGGCGATCGACTTGCCGATCCCCTTGCTCGAGCCCGTCACCACGGCAACCTTGCCGGTGAGATCGAAAAGCGGTGAACCCATCGTCGTTTCTCCCTGAAGAATTGGCACCGGCTGCCGCCGGGACCTTGCCCTCCCCTGTCGCAAGGCCAGCGCCGCGAGGCAAGCCCGCGGATGGCGACCCGGATTCGGGTTCGTTCGCGAACGACGCCATCGCGCCCAAGTCGTTGGAATCCGCGACCATTCCTTCGATAGGAACCCTGTCGCCCATTCCCGGCCACGAGAAGAGCCGATTCCGCGGCCGCGAGACGACGCCGCATCTGGATCAGCTCAAGCTCAAGAAGAGCCGCGCGGTCGTTGCCAACCGGGGTGACCAGCGGGGTCACTTGAGGAACGGACTCGGAGGCGGCGGCCGGCCGGACGGCGCCGATCGCCCGGGCGACGCCGCGCTCGATCGCGGCCTCCAGCTCGCGGCGGCGGATGGCGCGATCCTCCGCCCGATCGAAGCGACCCAGCACGCGCATCAGCATGATGTCGTTGTAGCGCTCGTCGTTGGCGATCAGGTTGCCTTGGTGGAAGACCGGCTTGCGCACGACGGCCGAAGCGCGCTGCTCGGCCAGTTCCTCCAGCATTTCCCGTCGGCGGCCACGGGCAGTCTCAAGCCGAGCCGCGAATTTCGGCAGTTTCTCACGCCAACGCTGGACGGTCCGAACGGCGACGCCGGCGCGGGCCGCCGCCTCGACCATCATGCCGGTCCGCTCGTAGCAGCGCAGAAAGCGGGTCCGCAGCCGGGCCGGCGTCGGTCGGCGCAGCGGCTTCTCCCACGGCCCCGTCCCGCTTTCGGCGATCAGATCGGAGGGCGGAGGCGGCATCTTGAGCTGGCGTTCGGAGAACAGCTCTTCCCAAGCCTGCATGAAGAGTTCACCGCGCGTCAGCGAGGAGAAACAGGGCGGCGGCGGATGGTCCGGCGCCTTGAAGCGCAGGTGGTACACCGCCTCCAGCGCGGTCATCGGCTCGTGCCACTTCTTGTAGATCATGGTCGCTCCTGGGGTGTCTGAACGTTCAGCCGATATATGCTTATTATCGTCCGATTGTCAAACTCGGCATGAGCCTGCTGTCGCTGGCGAAGGACCTTAGCTGGCAGGCCGGCTTACCCTCGGCGGGACGGCCTGTGGTATGCTCGCGGATCGCTCGCTCGGAGACCCACCGCATGTTCGACAGAAGGACCCTGCTGCAAGGCGGCCTCGCGGCCGTCGTGGCATCGACGCTGGCTGGCGCGGCCAAGGCCCAGGCCGGCAAACCGACTCTCGTCTTCCTCGGCCACGAGCTTTGAGGCGGCTGCAAGGTCTGGCGTGCCCAGTCTGAGCCTGAGCTTCTCAAGTCCGCGGCGTTCAGCAAGATCGACTATCACGTGGTCTATCCGGCCACGGGCGGTCTCATGATGGCCGAGGCCAGCTGGCCCGCGGCCGCGCAGCCGGTCCGCGTCGCGTTCATGGAAACCGACGACTACAAGAACCGCCCCTACGCCCCACCGCGCTTCATCCTGGCGCAGGACGGCAAGATCGTGCTGAGCGCGGTCGGCAATAGCGGCTGGAGAGAGCGCATGTGGCCGCGCATCGCGGAGATCACCGGGACGGCGTAACGGCGCGGCGCGCGACGAGTCCGAACGGAGCCGCGACTCGTCGCTACCCCGCGCCACCCTGCACGGCGCGGCCTTCGGCGCGCCAGCGCAGCATGCCGCCGGGCAGGTTGGCGAGGTCGGTGATCCCCACCTTCTGCAGGATCGACACAGCCTGGACTGAACGACTGCCGGCGCGGCAGACGCAGACCACGGGGCGGTCGCGCGGCACCTCGCCCGCCCGGGCAGCGAGCTCGCCCAGCGGCAGAAGACGTGCGCCGGCGATGTGGCCCAACGGGCCGGCGAACTCGGCCGGCTCACGGACATCGAGGACAGTGACCTCACCCGGATGCTCCTCAAGCCAGTGCGGCTCGATCTCCCAGACGCCGCCAAAGGTGAAGTTGAGCGGCGCCCAAGCGGGATCGGCGAGGATCGCGCCCTCGTTGTCGGGCCGTCCGCAGCGCAGGTTTGCCGGCACCGCCTGATCGATCAGTTTCGGATGGGGCAGCGCCATGTTGCGCATGAAGCCGGCGAAGTCGGCCTCGCCGATTTCGCCGCCCAGCCGCGGGTTGAAACGCTTTTCTTCGGCGACGCTGGTGACGGTGAGGCCGCGATAGTCGTGCGCGGGATAGAGCAGACACTGATCGGGCAACGAGAAGAGACGCGCGCGTACCGAGCGATAGAGCATTCGCGCGTCGCCTTGCTGGAAGTCGGTGCGGCCCGAGCCCCGGATCAGCAGGCAATCGCCAGTGAAGGCCATGGTCTCGTCGTCGAGCACATAGGACAGGCAGCCGTCGGTGTGGCCGGGCGTGGCGCGCACTTCCAATGCGCGACGGCCGAAGGCGATGACATCGCCGTCGGCCAGCGCAAGATCGGCGCCAGCGGCTTTCGCGGCGGCGGCGACCGCGATGCGGCTGCCGGTGCGCTGCTTCAGGAGCCAGGCCCCGGTGACATGGTCGGCATGGACATGCGTCTCCAGCGTCCAGGTGAGCGTGAGACCGAGCTCGGCGAGAAGCGCGCGGTCGCGGCGCACCTGCTCAAACACCGGGTCGATCAAAACCGCCTCGCCTGAGGCGCGGTCGCCCAGAAGATAGGTGTAGGTCGAGGAGACGGGATCGAAGAGCTGACGGAACACCAGCATCGCCGCCTCCTGCGGGTTACGCCGCCGCCGGGGCGCTGGCGCGATCGATCGCGGCCACGCTCGCGGCGTCGAGGGTGAGGGTCGCGGCGGCCAGGATCTCGGCCAGCTGGGCGGTGCCGGTCGCGCTCACGATCGGCGCGGCGACCGACTTGCGCTGGATCAGCCAGGCGAGAGCCACCTGCGCCGCCGTCGCCTTGTGCGCGCGGCCGGCGGCTTCGACGGCATCGAGGATGCCGAGGCCGCGCGGCGTTAGGTACTTCTTCACCCCGCCGCCGCGCTTGCTCTTGCCGAGATCGGCCTCGGACCGGTACTTGCCCGAGAGAAAGCCGCTCGCCAGCGAGTAGTAGCCGATGCAGCTCACGCCCTCGGCCAGACACAGCGCCTCCAGCGGGCCCTCGTAGAGGGCGCGTTCGCAGAGATTGTAGTGCGGCTGCAGCGTCTCGTAGCGCGGCCAGCCGTTCTTCTTCGAGAGGGCGAGCGCCTCGGCAAGACGCGGCGCCTCGAAGTTCGATGCCCCGATATGGCGCAGCTTGCCCGTCTTCACGAGCTCGGCGTAGGTGCCGAGCGTCTCTTCCTGCGGTGTGTCCTTGTCGTCGCGATGCGACTGGAAGAGATCGATGCGGTCGGTGTTGAGACGCTTCAGCGAAGCGTCGACGGACTTCACGATGTGGGCGCGCGAGAGACCCTTGGCATCGGGCGCCATCTCCATGCCGCACTTGGTGGCGAGCACAATGCGGTCGCGCTTGGCCGGGTTCTTCGCGAGCCATGAGCCGATGATCGCCTCCGACTCGCCGCCCTTGTTGCCCGGCGCCCAGCGCGAATAGACGTCGGCGGTGTCGACCAGCGCGAAACCGGCGTCGACGAAGCCGTCGAGCAGGCGATGCGAGGTCGCCTCGTCGGCGGTCCATCCGAAGACGTTGCCGCCGAAGGCGATCGGCGCCACCTCAAGACCGGTGCGTCCCAGCTTGCGCTTGTTCATGTCGTTCTCTCTTTCCGTTGGACGCAGCCTAGAGCGGATGTGCCGCCCGGGAAAGCGACCAAGTCCGCGCCGCGAGGCGTCAGCGGCAGGAACCGCGGGGTGTGCTAGCGTGAGACATGACACTGCACCAAGACGTCCAGAGGAGTCTCGAAAAGCTCCTGGCCGCGCCGAATGCCGACGACGTGGCCCGTCTCAACGCGGGGCTGCGCCTGTTGTCCAAGTGGCGAAGCGTCCTGGTCCAGAATACGCTGTTGAAGCACGAGGGTACCGTCGTGCGGCAGGGACCGCTCAAGGGTCTGGATTTCCTGCCCCACTCGGCCGAGGGTTGCCACATCGCGAAACTGTTGGGCTGCTACGAGCAGCCGCTTCAGCCGCACATCGAGCGCGCCATCGCAGCCAACTATCCGACCATCCTCAATATTGGCTGCGCCGAGGGCTACTACGCGGTCGGGATGGCAAGGCGCATGCCGGCGACGCGCGTCTTCGCCTTCGACCTCAATGTCGCGGCGCAAGAGACCTGCACCACGCTCGCCCGCAAGAACGGGGTGAGCGCGCGCTTCGAGGTGGGGGCGCTGTTCTCACCGGCGGACTTCGCGGCGCACGCGGGCGGCAAGGTGCTGGTGCTGTGCGACATCAAGGGGGCGGAGCGCGAGCTGCTCGATCCCGCGCAGGCGCCGGCGCTCCGCGGGATGGACATGATCGTCGAGAGCCATGACTGCCTGAGGGCCGGAACGACCCCCCCTGCTCACGGAACGGTTCTCAGCCAGCCACGAGATCACGGTGGTTCACGATACCGGCGAGCGGCAACTTGCCGATGTCCCGGCGTGGTTTCGCGATCTCGCCCATCTCGACCAGCTGCTGGCGACCTGGGAGTGGCGCTCCGGGCCGACGCCGTGGCTGGTAATGAAGGCCCGGTCAGCGGAGTCGGCCTGACCGTCGCACGGTTCTCTTGGCCGGCTATCTGATCCAGAGTCTTTCCGATCCATCTGGACTCAGCCGGATCGCAAAGCCAACCAACGAGGCATCGCGAAGAGCGCACGACTGGGATCAGCTGAACCCGCAGGCGGTTCCACCTGATCCCATTCCGCTGTAGGTTCCGGCGGCAAATCGTTGTCCAAGGAGCCGTCGCCATGCTGGGTCTGATGCAAGACCGTCCCCTGCTGATCTCGCACCTGATCGAGCACGCCGCGCGCAATCACGGCGACACCGAGATCGTGTCGCGCCGCGTCGAGGGCGACCTGCATCGCTACACCTATGCCGACGCGCATGTGCGGGCGAAGAAGATGGCCGAGGCGCTGCAGGCGCTGGGGGTCGTGGCCGGCGACCGCGTGGGCACGCTGGCGTGGAACGGCTACCGCCACTTCGAGCTCTACTACGCGATCTCGGGCATGGGCGCGGTCTGCCACACCATCAATCCGCGCCTGTTCCCCGAGCAGATCGTCTACATCGTGAACCACGCCGAGGATCGCGTGCTGTTCGTCGATCTCAATCTGCTGCCCGCCGTCGCCAAACTTGCCGGGCAGTTCAAGGGCGTGAAGCATATCGTGGCCATGTGCGGCCGCGAGCAGATGCCGAAGGACTCCGGCATTCCGGGCCTGCTCTGCTACGAGGAGCTGCTGGAGGGACGGCCCGGCACCTACGCCTGGCCGGAGCTCGACGAGCGCACGGCGTGCTCGCTCTGTTACACCTCGGGCACGACGGGCAATCCCAAGGGCGTGCTCTACAGCCATCGCGCGACGGTGCTTCATGCCTTTGCCGGGTCGCTGCCCGACACGCTGAACCTCTCGGCACGCTCCGTGGTGCTGCCGGTCGTGCCGATGTTCCATGTCAATGCGTGGGGGCTGCCCTATGCCTGCGCCATGGTCGGCGCCAAGATCGTGTTCCCGGGCGTGGCGCTCGATGGTGCGAGCCTCACCGCGCTGTTCGAGACCGAGAAGGTCTCCTTCACCGCCGGCGTGCCGACGGTGTGGCTCGCGCTCTTGAACCATCTCGCCGAGAAGAAGCAGCGGCTCTCGACGGTGCGGTACGCGGTGATCGGCGGCTCGGCGGCGCCTCCCGCGATGATCGAGGCGTTCCAGCGCGACCACGGCGTGGAGGTGCTGCACGCCTGGGGCATGACCGAAATGAGCCCGCTCGGCACGGTGAACCATCCCAAGGCCAAGCACGCCGCGCTCGATGCGGCGGCGCAGATGGCCAACCGGCTGAAGCAGGGCCGCCCGCCCCATGGCGTCGAGATGGCGATCGTGGGCGACGACGGAAAGGAACTGCCGCACGACGGCAAGGCGTTCGGCGACCTGCTGGTGCGCGGACCCTGGATCACCTCGGGCTACTTCAAGGGCGAGGGCGGCGCAGTGCTGCGCGAAGTGCCGGGCCGCGGCGGTGGCTGGTTCGCCACCGGCGACGTGGCAACGCTCGATCCCGACGGCTACATGCAGATCACCGACCGCTCGAAGGATGTGATCAAGTCGGGCGGCGAATGGATCAGCTCGATCGACCTCGAGAACGCGGCGATGGCGCATCCCGAGGTCGCCGAGGCGGCGGTGATCGGCATCGCGCATCCCAAGTGGGATGAGCGGCCGCTGCTGATCGTGCATCGCAAGGCAGGCAGCGCCGTCACCAAGGACGCGCTGATCCAGTTCCTCGGGAGCAAGGTCGCCAAATGGTGGCTGCCCGACGACGTTCAGTTCGTCGACGGCCTGCCGCACACCGCGACCGGCAAGATACTGAAGACGCGCCTGCGCGAGGACTTCAAGGACTACCGTCTCCCGACGGCGTGAGGCTCGCGGTTCAGCGCAGGGCGGCCCAGAAGAAGAGGAGCGTGGCGACGGCGCCCAGCGCCGAGCGGCCGGCGTGCAGCGTGCCCCAGCGCAGGATCAGCGCGCGGCTCTCAGGGCTGGCGGCGTCGGGCGCGATGGCATTGAGGCGGTGGTTCACCGGCATGATCACGATCAGCGTGTAGGGCCAGTTGGCCAACAGCACGACCGCGCCGACAAGCCAACGCAGGTCGGCGGTGAGAAACCAGGCCAACGCGCCCAGCAAGAATCCGACGATGGCGAGCGTCGCCTGCATCGTAAAGCCGCGCGCGTAGGCCGGCTTCCATTGCGCGAGCAGGCCGCGATCGTCGAGCCCCAGACGTGCGGGCTGTTCGGCGACATTGATGTAGACCGCAGCTCCCGTGAAGAGCGCGGCGACAACGAGAGCGGCAAGACCGGCGAGCATGCCCGACCCTGCCAGCTTTCGCGGCCGGCCGCACGCTTTACCGGGGTCGGGGCGGGGCGTATCGTCGGACAACGACGGGAGGCTCTGGCATGGCCGTGGACACCATTCCCATCATCGATCTTGGCCCCTATCTCGCCGGTGAGCGCGGTGCGATGGACCGCGCGGCGGCCGAACTGCGGCACGCCCAGACCGAGATCGGCTTCTACTTCATCGTCAATCATGGCGTGCCGCGGCAGCAGATCGCCGCGGTCTTCGCCGAGGCGGCGCGCTTCCACGCGCAGCCGCTCGAAAAGAAGATGGCGCTGAAGCTGAACGAGCACAATCAGGGCTACATGCCGATGCGCGGCAACACGCTGCGCACCTCCTCGGTGCAAAGCGGCACCAAGCCCAACCTCAACGAGGCGTTCTTCATCAAGCGCGACCTGCCCGCCGGTCATCCCGACGTGATCGCGAACCGCCGCTTCCGCGGCGCCAACCGCTGGCCCGACGGCCTGCCCGGCTTCCGCGAGACGATCGTGGGCTACTGCACCACCATGGAAGCGCTGGTGCAGAAGATGGTGCGGCTCTACGCCCGCGCGCTCGATCTGCCGGCCGCCTGGTTCGACGGCGCCTTCGCGGAGTCGCAGTTCACGCTGCGCATGACGCACTATCCGCCGCAGGAGGGACCGATCGACGACGAATTCGGTCTCGCGCCGCACACCGACACGACATTCCTGACGCTGCTCGCGCCCAATGATGTGCCCGGCCTCTCGATCAAGACGCAGAGCGGCAAATGGATCGAGGCGCCCGCGATTCCCGACGCCTATGTCGTGAATGGCGGCCAGATGCTGCAGCGCTGGACCAACGACCGGTTTCTCGCCACGCCGCACCGCGCGATCAACCAATCTGGCGGCGCGCGCTATGCCATCCCGTTCTTCTGCGACAGCAACATCGACTGGCCGATCGCCGCGGTACCGACCTGTGTCGGGCCCGACAATCCGCCCAAGTACCCGACCACGGACTACACCGACTACATGACCTGGTACCAAAGCCGGAACTACGACGTGCTGAAGCCCGCCGCGAGCCAAGCCGCGGAATGAGCAGCTCCTCGCGCCGCGACAATTGGGGCAGCGCCGCCCGCATCGCGATCTTCATCGTGGGCGGCGAGGCGGTACCCGAGGCGGAATGGGCCGCGATGGCGCCCGATTGCGTGTCGATCCACGCCGCGCGAGTCAGCGCGCCGGCACCCTGGGCGTCCTGGAATGCCGATCGCACCGAGGTCGAGCTCGCCGCCGACATGCGACGCGGCGCCGAGCAACTCGCCACGCTCCGGCCCACGGTCGCGGTGCTGGCCCACACGTCGAGCAGCGTCGTGGGCGGCGATGGCTGGGACGCGGCCGCGATGCGCGCCATGGGCGCGGCGTTCGGCGGCACCACGATCGCGCGGACCAACGGGCAGGATACGCAGGATGCGCTCGCCGCACTGGGCGTCCGCCGCCCATTGCTCATCCTGCCGCCCTGGTTTCCGCCGCCGACGCTCGCCGCGGCAGGCGACTACTACGCTCGCGCTGGCGTCGCACCGGCCGCCCTGCATCGCCTCGATCCCGGACCGGCGTGGCGCGACATTCCCGAGAGCGAGCTCTACGCGCGCGGGCTGGGCATCGCGCAGGACCTCGAGCTGCTCGTGGCGCAAACGCTCGCCGCCGCGACCAGCAGCCCCGGCGCGTCGGCCGACGGGGTGCTGATCGCGGGCACGGGCTTTCGCAGCGTCGGCGCCATCGACCACCTCGAACGGACGCTCGGCCGCCCGGTGATCACCGCCAACCAGGCAAGCCTCTGGCGCGCGCTGCGGTTGGCGGGCGTCGGCACGCGCGTCGCGGGCTACGGGCGGTTGCTCGCCACCTGAATCGTCGGCGCACAGTCGACCGCGTCGCCCGAAAGAGCCCGTGCAGTCGCTCGGGATGACAGCACCGTCTAGCTTGGCTAGCGTCGTGTCATGACACCCACTCTTGCCCGCATCGACGTCCATCTCTTTCGTGCGCCGGTAAAGGAACCGGTGCGCGCCGCGTTCGGGTCGCTGACCGAGCGCGTGGCGATCTTCGTGCGGGCCGAGGATTCCGAGGGCGCGCATGGCTGGGGCGAGGTCTGGTCCAACGCGCCGTCGCTCTCGGCGCCGCATCGCGCGCAGGCGCTGGCCGACATCGTGGCGCCCGCCGCACTCGGCCGCCCGCTCAACGATCCCGTGGCGCTGTGGGCCGCGCTGGAGCGGCGGCTGCACCTGATCCGCCTGCAGAGCGGCGATGCCGGCGCCTTTTCGTCGGCGCTGGCAGGGCTCGATCTCGCGATCCACGATCTCGTCGCCCGCCGCGCCGGGCTGCCCCTATGGCGGGCGCTCGGCGGCCGCGATGGCGCGCCGGTGCCGGTCTATGCGAGTGGCCTCAATCCCGGACCGTCGGCGCTGGAGACGGTGCGGCGCACACGCGAGGCGGGCTACCGCGCCTTCAAGATCAAGATCGGCTTCGGCCGGGAGACCGATCTCGCGACGCTGGCGCCGGCTGCCGCCGACCTGCGGCCGGGCGAGCGGCTGATGGTCGATGCCAACCAGGGCTGGGATCTGCGCACCGCTGTCGCGATGGCGCGCGATCTCCAGGCGTTTCCGCTCGGCTGGCTCGAGGAGCCGCTTCCCTGCGATCGGCCGGCGCATGAATGGGCCCAGGTCGCAGCCGCGGCCGCGGCGCCGCTGGCGGCGGGCGAAAATCTGCGGGGCGCACTCGACTTCCAGAGCGCGATCGACGGCGGATCGCTGGGGGTGGTGCAGCCCGACGCCGCCAAGTGGGGTGGCCACTCGGGCTGCCGCCCCGTCGCCCTGGCCACGCTCGCGGCCGGGCGAACCTACTGCCCGCACTTCCTGGGTGGCGCGCTGGGGCTTGCGCACTCACTGCACTTGCTGGCGTCGGTGCGCGGACCCGGCTTGCTGGAGGTCGATGCCAATCCCAACCCGTTGCGCGAAGCGCTGCTGGGCGATCTCCTCAAGGTGACGGACGGCGCGCTGACCTTGCCGGCCGGCCCGGGGGTTGGGTTCGAGCCCGATCTCGGCGCGATCGCGGCGTTCCGCACCCTGCATCTGGAGCGCCGCGGCTAGTGCGCGCGCTCACCCGCCTCACTCGCTTTTCTCGGCAACCAGGAAGATCCTCGGATCGCGTCGACCGGAGCCGTGGCGCGCGCGCTCGATGATCGTGAAACCGGCGTGCGCGATCTCGGTCTCCAGTGTCGCGGAGTCGAAGACCGAAACGCTCGGCGCCTTCCCGAGCCATCGGGCGATGGGCACAGCCATCCGGATGAGCGGGTTCATCTCGGAGAGACAAGGTGTCTTCGAGATGAACAGACCGCCCGGCTTCAGGACGCGGCGGGCCGCCGCCGACGTCGCGGCGCGATCGCTGACGAGGTGCAAAACGTTGAACGCGAGGACGGCGTCGTAGAGAACCCCGGTTCCAGGGTCACTGGACGCCGGTGCGACGGAGAACGCGACGTTGCCGAATGTCCCGGCAGCCACCTTCTCCCGCGCGATTGCGATCATCTCGGCCGAGACATCCGTTCCGAGGAGGCGCGACACCGACGGCGCAAGCTTGAGCGCAGTCGTCCCGGTGCCGCAGCCGATTTCCAGCACGGTGGCCGCCGCGCCGAGAAGCTGACGCGTCCGCGCCACCGTGCGTTCGTAACCCGCAAGGTCCCGGATGGGATCGGTCGCGTATTTTCGGGCAACGCGATCCCAGAAGGGCGCGTCAGGGTTCGTCGCGATCATTTGCTTCTCCAATTGAAATCGACTGCTCGCTACCATATGCGTATACGGATGAATTCTTCGAAATTCGTACAATATATATATGTTTACGCATGAGCCGAATTGATTGGAACCTCGCGCGAGCGTTCTGCGCGACCGCTGACGCGGGGTCGCTGTCCGCGGCTGCGCGCCAGATCGGTCTCACGCAGCCGACCCTGTCGCGGCAGGTGGCCGAACTCGAGGCTGAGCTTGGCGTCGCCCTGTTTGAGCGGATCGGCCGGAGGCTTGTCCTGACCGCGACGGGCCGTGGCCTGCTCGAGCATGCCCGCACCATGGCCGCTGCCGCGGACTCCATGGTGCTTTCCGCCGCCGGCCAGACGCAGGACGTGAGCGGGCGCGTTTGCATCTCCGCGACCGAGGCGTTCTCCGCTTTTGTCTTGCCGCAGATCGTCGAGCGCATTCGGCGGGAGCGCCGCGGGTCACGCTCTCCCTCATTGCGACCGACTCCCTGAGCGATCTGCGTCGCCGCGAGGCCGACATCGCGATCCGCCATCTCCGCCCGACGGAACCGGAGCTGATCGCCCGGCACATCGGCGACATGCATGCGGACTTCTACGCGTCGGGCGCCTGGATCGCCCGTCACGGCAAGCCGACCACCGCGAAGGCTATCGCGAAAGCCGAAATGCTCGCCTTCGAACCGGTCGATCGGTTCCTGGACCAGCTGGGCAAAGCCGGAATCGTGGTCTCGCCGGATCGCTGCCGCATCGCTTCGGACAACGCGATCATGCTCTGGCAGATGGTGCGGCGGGGATTGGGGGTCGGGATCGTCCTGCGCAGCATCGCGACGCAAACGCCTGATCTGGTGAGATTGCTCCCAAACTGGACGGGCATTCCGGTGCCGGTGTGGCTGGTCACCCACGGCGAACTGCGGACGAGCGCACGGGTCAGGCTGGTGTTCGACGTGCTCGCCGAAGAGTTGGCCAAGCGCATCGGCGATCGCGCCGGAGCGTAGTTTCGGTTCACAGCGCGCAGGTCCAGAAGGACGCGCGCCGTTCCCAACGCAAAACCGGCGCTTCTCTTGCGAGAAGCGCCGGCGATTGCTGTCCCTATCCCACTGGACGTCCGGTTCGGATGCACGGGGTTTTCGTGTCCCCAGTCCCCGCGAGCCTCGGCCGAAGTCCCTCTGTCGTCTTGAAGCTTGGGTCCCCACCCGCGCCTCGTGAGGAGAGTTATAGGCCCCGCCTCTGTAACTTTGGTGTCAGGATGCCGTGCTTTCGGTTTCAGAAGATTTTGCAGCGGAGGCTGGTCGTGCGGTTGCGATTTCTGGGGTCTGGCGACGCGTTCGGCAGCGGCGGTCGGTTCAATACCTGCTTTTTGTTGAGCCGAGACGATGGCCGGCAGGCGCTGATCGATTGCGGCGCCTCCTCGATGGTCGCGATTCGCAAATGGGCGGTCGATCCCAACGCGGTTTCCACGGTGCTGGTCACGCACCTGCATGGCGACCATTTCGGCGGGCTGCCGTTCTTTCTGCTCGATGCCCAGCTGGTGAGCCGCCGTTCGGCGCCGCTCACGCTCGCGGGCCCGCCGGGCTTCGAGGCGCGGCTGGCGACGCTGCGCGAGGCGATGTTCGCGGGCTCCACCGCGATCGTGCCGCGCCATGCGCTGGCGATCCGCGAACTCGCGCTTCACGAACCCGCGGAAATCGACGGGCTGCGCGTCACGCCCTACCTGATGAAGCACTATAGCGGCGCGCCCTCCTACGCCTATCGCATCGAGGTGGACGGCAAGACGCTCTGCTACTCCGGCGACACCGAGTGGGTGGACGAGCTGATCCCGGCCGCGAGCGGCGCCGATTTGTTCATCTGCGAGGCATACTTCTTCGACAAGGCGATGAAGTACCATCTCGACTACGCGACGCTGGCAAGCCGCCTCCCCGAGATCGGCGCGCGCCGCACCATCGTGACCCACATGAGTGCCGAGTTGTTGGCCCGCCGGACCGAGATGGCCCTGGAGGCCGCTGAAGACGGGCTCGAAATCGAGTTTTGACGCGACGCTCGCGCGACCGCCGCAGCGTCTCACTTCGGCCGCCGCCCCAACGCAAAACCGGCGCTTCTCTTGCGAGAAGCGCCGGCGATTGCTGTCCCTATCCCACTGGACGTCCGGTTCGGATGCACGGGGTTTTCGTGTCCCCAGTCCCCGCGAGCCTCGGCCGAAGTCCCTCTGTCGTCTTGAAGCTTGGGTCCCCACCCGCGCCTCGTGAGGAGGGTTATAGGCCCCGCCCCTGTAACTTTGGTGTCAGGATGCGGTGCTTTCGGTTTCAGAAGATTTTGCAGCCGACCGAGGTCATGCCCCGAAAGCGCCCAGAACCGCGCCCTGGATCAGCAGCACGCCGAGCCAGTGGCCCCCGTCGATCAGCGTGAGGCTGCTCTTGCGGAAGGCATAGGCGTTGTTGACGATCAGGGTCGTCGCGACGCAGCCGAGCCAGAGGAAGCCGCCGGTGATGAGGCCGTTGCGGATCGTCACCTGACCGGGTCCAAGATGCCCGAGGATGCCGGCGAGAACCCAGGCCATCACCAGCAGACAGAGCAGCGTCAGGCCGAACAGCTTGGGGGACGGCTTGGCGTCCTCGGGTTTCAAGCCAACCGCCTGCATCCACGGCTTGGACAGCGCCATGTACCAGACGGCGCCGAACGCGAAGGTCAACATTGCCGCCACAGCGACGGCCGCGAAGTTGATACCGGCGAAGCTCATGCGTTCCTCCTAGAGCACCATGAGGTCAGGTGTCGTCAGCTGAACTCAAGTGCCTCCTGCAACATACACCGATCGTGCGCGCGAAAGGAATCAGGTGGGATCCCAGGCGGTTCCACCTGATCCCCCCGCGCTAACGACGGACGTTGGCCGCGATCCACTCGACGGTGCGCGTGACCACCTCGGCCTCGATGCCGGGGAAGCCGTGATAGTGCCAGGGTCCACAGGGATCGGCGTTGGCGCCTCGCGGCTGGCCACCGTCGAACGTGACAATATCGACGCGCGGCGATCCGCTCAGGAGCGCCTTGAAACGATCGGCGTCCGACGCCGGTGTGGCACTGCACGCCTCGCCGCTGTGCCGCAGCAGCAGGACGGGCGCGCGCACCCGGCCGAGGTCGCCGGCGGCGCTGGCGGCGAAGCCGTTGCGGTCACGGTCGGCCATCAGCACACCGGAGGAAATCACCGCCGCATCGGGCAGCGCCTCGGTCTGCTTCACCAGCAACGACGCGACCGACAGCGCGCCCCGACTTGTGCCGATGGCGACAACGGGACCGCCGACAGCGCGGGCGGCCTTCACCACGGCGGCGAGGTCGCGCGCAGGCTCGGTCGAGAGCCGATAGCCGCGGTGGGTCTTGAGGTCGGAGGCGATGTCGGGCGCGAACCAGGCATGACCGGCCCGGGCATAGAGCGCGCGCGTGCGGATCACGTGGTTGCCCATGATCGCGCCGAGCTGGCCGCCGTCATCGAGACTGAGCACCCCGTCGCCGCCGGCCAACAGGATCACGGCGCCGCGCGGCGCGCCGGCCGGGCGATCCGTCAGCACGCGCAGTTCGACGCCCGGTCGAGACGCGAGCTTCAGGAGCTGTTCGGCCGACGCCGCGACCGGCATGAGCGCCAGCACCCCGGCGAGAACGAGGGATCGCATGGCGCAACAGTACCACACCCCGACCCCCAGCTCTGCAGACCAGGGCAGATCGGGGGAGAGACAGGGCACGGAACGCTTGGCCGGGGCGGCCGGCGCGCGCTAACGTCGGGCCAACAGGAGGAACGCATGGCGAAATTCGGGATTGGCCAGTCGGTGACGCGCGTCGAGGATCCGCGGCTGCTGACCGGCGGCGGACGCTATACCGATGACACCAAGCTCGGCGCGCCGGCCGCGCGGCTCTATGTGTTGCGCTCGCCGCACGCGCATGCCCGCATCGGCAAGGTCGACACCACGGCCGCCTCGAAGGCGCCCGGCGTGCTGCTGATCCGCACCGGCGCCGACGTGAAGGCGGCCGGCTTCGGCGACCTGCCCTGCCTGGTGCCGGTCAACAATCGCGATGGCACGCCGCGCGCCGACACGCCCCGCCCGATGCTGCAGCACGACCGCGTGCGCCATGTCGGCGATCCGGTGGCCTTCGTCGTGGCCGAGACGCTCGACCAGGCGCGCGACGCCGCCGAGCTGATCGAGGTCGACTACCAGCCGCTGCCGCACACCACCGACACGAAGGGTTCGGCCCGCGCCGGCGCACCGCTGGTGCACGACCACATCAAGGGCAACCTGGCGTTCGACTGGGAGATGGGCAACCGCGACAAGGTGGATGCCGCGTTCAAGGCGGCGCACCGCACGGTGAAGCTCGAGATCGTGAACAACCGTCTGGTGGTGAACTCGATGGAGCCGCGCGGCGCCATCGCCGAGCACGACAAGGCCTCCGACCGCTCGACGCTCTGGGTATCGAGCCAGGGCGTGAGCGTGATCCGGCCGGTGGTGGCCGACATGATCCTGAAGATCGGCGAGGCGAAGCTGCGCGTGCGCACCGGCGACGTGGGCGGCGGCTTCGGCATGAAGATCTTCGTTCATCCCGAGTACCCGATGATCGTCTGGGCGGCGCGCACGCTTGGCCGCACGGTGAAGTGGATTCCCGACCGCCAGGAAGCATTCCTGAGCGACGTGCAGGGCCGCGACCATGTCTCGCTGGCCGAGATGGCGCTCGACAAGGATTGCCGGTTCCTCGGACTGCGCGTGACGACGCATGCGGCGCTGGGCGCCTACCTCAGCCACTATGGCGCGTTCATCCCGACCATGGCGGGCTCGGGCATGCTGGCTGGGCTCTACCAGACGCCGGCGGTCTACGTGAACGTGAAGGGCGTGATGACCAACACCGTGCCGACCGACGCCTATCGCGGCGCGGGCCGGCCGGAGGCGGCCTATCTGCTGGAGCGCTTCGTCGATCACATCGCGCGCGAGACCGGACTCTCACCCGACGAGATCCGCGCGCGCAACTTGGTGAAGCCCGCGCAGCTGCCGTGGAACACCGCGCTCGGCGACACGTTCGACAGCGGCGATTTCGAGACGGTGATGCGCAAGGCAATGGTCAAGGCCGACTGGGCGGGCTTCGCGGCCCGCCGCCTGGCCGCGCTCGCGCGCGGCAAGTGGGCCGGCATCGGGCTCGCCACCTATGTCGAGAAGTGCAGCGGCGGCGCGCCCGAGAGCGCGATCGCCAAGTTCGAAGCCGACGACACTGTCACCGTCTATGTCGGCGTGCAGACCAACGGCCAGGGCCACGAGACGGCCTTTACGCAGATCATGTCGGATCGGCTGGGCATCGACGCGAGCAAGATCCGCATCGTGCAGGGCGACAGCGACGTGACGCCGCCCGGCATGACCGGCGGCAGCCGCTCGATCCCGGTGGCGGGCGCGGCGGTGCTCGGCCTCTCCGACAAGATCGCGGCCAAGGGCAAGCTGGTAGCAGCGAGTGCGATGGAAGCGGCGGCCTCCGACATCGAGTTCAAGGACGGCGTCTTCCGCATCGTCGGCACGGACCGCAAGATGGACCTCTTCGATGTCGCCCGGGCGGCGAAGGATCCCAAGCATGTGCCGGCAGGCGAGAAGCCCGGCCTCGACGACGACTTCACGCGCACGCCGCAGGCCGCGACCTTCCCCAACGGTTGCCACATCTGCGAGGTCGAGATCGACCCCGACACCGGCACGCTCGACATCAAGCGCTACACGGTGATGGACGATTTCGGTGCGGCGATGAATCCGCTGCTGCTGATGGGTCAGGTGCATGGCGGCATCGGCCAGGGGCTGGGCCAGGCGCTGACCGAACGTACGGTCTACGACGCGGCGTCGGGCCAGTTGCTGTCGGGCTCGTTCATGGACTACGCGCTGCCGCGGGCCGACGTGGTGCCGTACGTGCACTTCGACATGCACAACAGCCCCTGCACGACCAACCCGCTGGGTCTCAAGGGCGCGGGCGAAGCCGGCGCGATCGGCGCGCCGCCGTCGGTGGTGAACGCCATCGTCGACGCCATCCGTCCGCATACCGGGCTCGGCCATGTCGACATGCCGGTGACGGCCGCGAGCCTGTGGGCCGCAATCGACGCGGCGCGCGGCAAGAAGGCGGCGTAGGGCGGGCGCCCCTTACGCTTCGAACAGCCCCTCCAGCCGCGCCTTGAGCTGGAGGGCGAGGTAGAGCGAGTAGTGGCGGGCCTGCATGAGGTTGCCGCCGTGGAACCAGAGGCCCGGCTGCGCGGTCGGCTTCCACATATTGCGCAGTTCGCCCTCGAACGGGCCGGGGTCCTTGTCGAGGCCCGAGCCGAGGCCCCAGACCGGGCCGACCTTGGCGGCGACCTCGGGCGAGATCAGGCGTGCGGCCCACTGGTTCATGTTGCCGTAGCCCGTCGCGAAGACCACAAGATCGGCCGGCAGTTCCTCACCCGCGCTGGTGACCACGCTCCGCTCCCGCATCTCGGCGAGTTCGACGCCGGAGCGCAGGCCAATGCGGCCATCGGCAACCAGCGCCGACCCACCGACATCGATGTAGTAGCCGGAGCCGCGCCGCAGATACTTGAGCGCGATGCCGGCGCCATCGGCGGCGAAGTCGAGCCGGAAGCCGGCGCGCTCGAGACCGGCGTAGAAGTCCGCCTCGTCGCGCCGCAACCGCTCCCAGATCGGGATCAGGCTCGCGGGCAGCAGCGCATAGGGCATGCTGGCATTGATCAGGTCGGCGCGATCGACATCGATGCCGCGCTTCACCGCCTGCTCGGAGTAGAGACCGCGCAGCGTCGCCAGCACCTCGGCACGCGCCACCAGGGTGGAGGAGCGCTGGATCAGCGTCACGCTCGCCGCGTCGTGCTCCCAGAGGTCGACCGCGATGTCATGCGCGGAATTGTTGGCGCCGACCACGACGCAGTGCTTGCCGCGCCAGGCGGCGCCGTCCTCGTGACGGCTGGAATGATGCTGCCTGCCCTGGAACCGCTCGGCGCCCGGAACGTGCGGCATTTCCGGGAAGCCCGACATGCCAGTCGCCAGCACGAGGTGCGCCGGGCTGAGCTCGATCTCCCTGCCCTCGCGCGCCACCACGACGCGCCAGCGCCCCGCTGCCGCGTCGTAGCGCGCGCTCTTGCAGGTGCTCGACGTCCAATACGGCAGCTCCATCACGCGGACATACATCTCGAGCCAGTCGGCGAGCTTGTCCTTGGGTGTGTAGATCGGCCAGTGATCGGGAAACGGCAGGTACGGCAGATGGTCGTACCAGACCGGATCGTGCAGGCAGAGCGAGCGATAGCGTTTGCGCCAGGAGTCGCCCGCGCGGGCGTTCGTCTCGATGACGAGCGCGGGCACCTCAAGCCGGCGCAGCCGCGCGGCGAGCGCGATGCCGCCCTGCCCGCCGCCCACGATCAGCACATAGGGCTGGCGCGTGATGCCGAGTTCGGCCGCTTCCGACGCGCGCTCATCGCTCCAGGTACGCCGGCCGCGCCGCGCCCCGTGCTCGACACCGGCGGGGCGCAGCTCGCGCGCCTTCTCCTCAAAGCCCTTGAGCTCGCGCAAGGCGGTGAACAGCGTCCACGCCTTGCCGTCGCGCAGACGGATATGGCCGACACCGCGGCCGAGCGCCGTCTCGAAGCGGAACCACGCCTGGACGAGGCCGTCGCCCTCGCTCGCCTCGCCATCCAGCACGAAGCCGCGCGCGGCGGTGCGGGCGGCGGTTTCGTCGAGCCGTCGCGCGATCCCCGCGCGATGCTCGACGGTCTCGATCGTGCGACTGAAGGCCACGAGATCGCGCCACCAGGACTGCTCCCCGAACAGCGCCGCACCGGCCGTCGCATCGCCGGCCGCGAGCGCCGCCTCGAACGCGGAAAGCCACGTCCGCGCGCGTTCGTCGGCGGGCGAGACGAGGGCCGGAGTTGCGGCGTCGGGCATGATGCGAACCCTCAGCCCGCAACCGGGATGGCGCGCTGGTTGTACATCAGCTTCCGGATGCGGGCCTGCTCCTCGGGCGGCAGCTTGGTCACATCGACCGAGAGGTCGCTGCCGACCGCCATGCCTTTCGCCACTGCGGGTCGCGCGGCCATCTCCTCATGCCAGCGCTTGAAGTGCTTGAACTCCTCGATGTCCTGACCCTGGAATTTCCAGTTGATGGTCCACGGATAACAGATCATGTCGGCGATCGTGTACTCGTCGCCGGCCAGCCAGCGGTGCTTGTGCAGGCGATTGTTCAGCACGCCATAGAGACGGTTCGCCTCGTCGGTGAAGCGGCGCACGGCGTAGCTCTGGTCGCCCTGCGCCTCGCCCAGCCGGCGGAAATGGCCGCACTCGCCGAGCTTGGGACCCTGGTTGGCCATTTGCCAAATGACCCATTGCGTCACCTCCGCCTTGAGGCGGGGCGTCTGCGGGAAGAAGCGGCCTTCCTTTTCGGCGACATACATCATGATGGCGCCGCTCTCGAAGATCGACAGCGCCGCGCCGCCATCGGCCGGCGCGTTGTCGACCAGGATCGGCATGCGGTGGTTGGGATTCATCCGCAGCAAGTCGGGCTTGAACTGGTCGCCACGCTGGATGTTGAGGGGTACGACGCGATAAGGCACGCCCAACTCCTCGAGCAGGATCGTCACCTTCTTGCCGTTGGGCGTGGGCCAGTAATGCAGGTCGTACATCGCGCGCTCCAGGATGCAGGGATCAGGCGCGGAGCGTAGCAAGCCGGGCCGCCATCGGACCAGCATCCCGGCCGACTCCACATCGAAAATCCGTCTTATGTCGCGCTTGCGCGTCCCCCCCCTTTGCGGCACTGACGGCACCAGTTTCGCGGAGGATTTCACCATGAACGATCGCATTTTCATCCGCTTGCCCCGTCGTCGGGCGCTCGCGCTCGCCGCTGGTTCGCTCGCCGCCCCGATGCTGGCGTCGGGCATCGCGCGCGCCCAGACCGATTGGCCGAACAAGACGGTGCGCTACATCAACGGCTTCCCGCCGGGCGGCGCCACCGATCTGCTGTCGCGCCAGGTCTGTCAGAAGCTGAGCGAGCTCACCGGCCAGCAATTTGTCGTCGAGAACCGCGCAGGTGCCGGCGGCAATGTCGGCGCCGACGCCGTCGCCAAGGCCGACCCCGACGGCTACACGCTCGGCCTGATGAGCGTGGCACCGCACGGGATCGCGCCGACGCTCTACAGCAAGCTGCCGTTCAACGCGGCGAAAGACTTCACGTTTGTCAGCACGATCTGGTCGCTGCCCAACCTGCTCATCACGCGCCTCGCGCTGCCGCCCAACAACCTCGCCGAGCTGATCGCGTTCCTGAAGGCCAATTCGGGCAAGCACAGCTTCGCCTCGTCGGGTGCGGGGACAACCGTCCATCTGAGCGGTGAGATGTTCAAGCAGGCCGCCGGCGTCGACATGCTGCATGTGCCCTATCGCGGCAGCGGGCCGGCCTTGCAGGACCTGTTCGCCAACCAGGTGGACATGATCTTCGACAACATCCCGACCGCGATCGCGCACGCCCGCGGCGGCAAGGTGAAGGCAATCGCCGTAACCTCCGCCCAGCGCAATCCCGCGGCGCCCGATGTCCCGGCGATCGCCGAGCTGCTGCCCGGTTTCGAGATGACTTCTTGGGGTGGCATTTGCGGTCCGGCCGGCCTGCCGCGCGCGGTGGTCGACAAGCTGTCCGGCCTCATGAAGCGGATCCTCGACGATCCCGACATGAGGGCCAAGTTCCAGGAGCAGGGCGCCACACCCTTCTGGAAGAGCCCGGCCGACAGCGCGGCCTATCGCGATCAGGAAGAGGTGCGGCTCGCTCCGATCATCCGAGCCTCCGGCGCCAAGGTCGACTGACCCGGCGCGTTCGGGACGACGCCGATGGCGTGGTGCGGACTCTCCGCACCACGCCATCGGCGTCATCCCGAGACCCGGCCTACATGCCGAGCTGGCTCACGAACTTGGTGTTGAGGTAGGCCTCGAGGGCCTCCGTCCCGCCCTCGGAGCCGTAGCCGGAGTCCTTCATCCCGCCGAACGGCACCTCGGGCAGCGCGAGGCCGTGATGGTTGATCGAGACCATGCCGCTCTCGAAGGCCTGGCCGATCGCCGACGCGGTCTTGGTGTTGCGCGTGTAGGCGTAGGCGGCCAGCCCCCAGGGCAGACGGTTGGCTTCGGCGACCACCGAGTCGAAGTCGCGGAACGGCGTGATCGGCGCCAGCGGACCGAACGGCTCGTCGTTCATGATCTTCGCGTCGAGCGGCACGTCGGTCATCACGGTGGGCTCGTAGAAGTAGCCCTTGTTGCCCATGCGCTTGCCGCCGGTCTTGATCTTGGCGCCCTTGGCGATCGCGTCGGAGACGAAACCGTCCATCGCATGTTGGCGACGCTCGGCGACCAGCGGCCCCATCTTGGTGTCGGCCTCCAGCCCGTTGCCGACCTTCAGCGCCTTGGCGAAGTCGGTGAACTTCTCGACGAACTGCGGATAGACCTTTTCGTGGACGAGGAAGCGGGTCGGGGCGACGCAGACCTGGCCGGCGTTGCGGAACTTGTTGGCGCCGAGAATGTTCACCGCCTGATCGAGGTCGGCGTCCTCGAACACGATCGCCGGCGCGTGTCCGCCCAGCTCCATGGTGACGCGCTTCATGTGCAGGCCGGCCATCGCGGCGAGCTGCTTGCCGACCGGCGTGGAGCCGGTGAATGTCACCTTCTTGATCACGGGGTGCGGGATCAGGTAGGCGCTGATCTCGGCCGGCACGCCGTAGACCAGCTGGATCGCGCCCGCCGGCACGCCGGCATCGACGAAGGCCTTGATCAGCTGCGCGCACGAGCCGGGCGTGTCCTCCGGACCCTTGACGATGATCGAGCAGCCGGTGGCAAGCGCGGCCGAAGCCTTGCGCACCACCTGGTTGATCGGGAAGTTCCAGGGCGTGAAGGCGGCGACCGGTCCGACCGGCTCCTTCATCACCATCTGGTAGACGTTCTCGAGGCGCGCCGGCACCAGGCGGCCGTAGGTGCGCCGCCCCTCTTCCGCCATCCAGTCGATGATATCGGCGGCGAGGCCGGTCTCGACCCGCGCCTCAAAGAGCGGCTTGCCCTGCTCGATCGTCATGATACGGGCGATGTCTTCCAGGCGCTCGCGCATCAGGTTCGCGGCCTTGCGCAGGATCTTGTAGCGCTCGAAGGCCGAGACCTTGCGCCATGCGCGGAAGCCCTTGTCGGCAGCCTCCAGGGCGCGGTCGAGATCGGAGGTCTCGGCGTGCGCGCACTGGCCGATCGTCTCCTCGGTCGCGGGGTTCAGCACCGGGATGGTGCGGCCCTTGGCGCCCTTGGTCCATTGGCCGTCGATCAGCAACGAGACGTCGGTGTAGCTCATCGGTTTCCTCCGTTTGTTTCAGCTTCCGCGATAGGTCGAATAGCTCCAGGGCGTGCAGAGCAACGGCACATGATAGTGCCCCTCCGGCTCGGCGATGGAAAAGCGGATCGGCACGATCTCGAGAAATGGCGGATCGCCACCCGCCACGCCGCGTCCCCGATAGTGATCGCCGACCGCGAAGCGCAGCTCCCACACGCCGATCGGCAAGGGTTGGCCCGACAGCAGCGGCCGGTCGGTCCGGCCGTCGTCGTTGGTGCGGGTCGCGAGCACCCGGTGCGGATGGCCACCGGCGATCTGGAACAGCTCCACCGCGACACCGGCCGCGGGTCGGCCGAGATGAGTGTCGAGCACATGGGTGGACAGCCGCCCATGGACCTGGGGCATGCCCGGTCCCTCGACCAGCGCCGCGACGCGCAGTCGGGTGATGAGGAAAATCTCGCGCAGCGCGGTCGCGTACTCGGCCGCCGCATCGTTGCGCAGCCGCCGCTCGAACTGCGTCAGGATGGAATCGCGGCCATGGCGGCGCACGCAAACAATGAAGGGAAAGCCGAACCGCGCCCGATAGGCGTCGTTCAGCGCATGGAAGCGCGCGTACTCGGCCTCCGACAGAGCGTCGAGCCCCGCACTCGCCTGCTCGCGGCGGCTGTCGGCCGTGAGGTCGCCCGCCCGGGCGGCCTTGCCGGCGAGGTCGGGGTGTCCCGCCACCATCGCCCGCAGCCGGTCCGGCGGGCTTGCCCGCAGGAGGCTGAACATCGCCTCGTGCAGCGCCGTCACCGTCGCGAACGGACGGGCGGCGGCGGCGGCCTCGGCGACCCAGGGCGCGTACTCGAACGTCTCGGCCAGCGCCCGCGAAAAATCGGTCGCGGGCATGCGGTTCAGCGCATCGAGGGTGAGCGGCGAGGACAACGCCAGCAACCTAGCACGGCCGGAGCGCGGCCTCTATAGTTGCCGGCAATATGAACCATTCCGGGAGGACGTTATGACCATCCGCCATCCGACCCGTCGCGATCTCAGCCGGGCCACGCTCGCGGGCGCGGCGCTCGTGGGCGCACCCGCGATCCTGACCTCGGGCGTCGCGCGCGCCCAGTCGGGCCCGCTCAAGGTCGCGCTGATCCTGCCGACCTCCGGCGTGCAGGCGCAGCTCGGCATCGCCTGCCGCCGTGGCGCGGATGTCGCCAACGACGTCTTTGCCGCGATGAAGATCGAGGGTCGCGTCGAGATCACGACCTACGACACCGAGTCCAAGCCCGATGTGGCGCGCACCCAGGCCGAGAAGGCGGTCGCCGCCGGCGCGCATATCCTGTGCGGCGCCTTCGACTCCGGCCAGACCATCGCGATCGCGCAGGTGGCGGAGCAGCGCGGCATTCCGTTCATCGTGAACATCGCGGCCGCACCTCAGATCACCGAGCAGGGCTACAAGTGGGTGGTGCGCAACTTCCCTACCGCGCCGATGCTGATCACCTCGGGCCTGACGCTGCACAAGGAGCTGTTCCGCGTCACCGGCAAGACGCCCAAGACCGCCGTGCTGATGAGCGTGAACGACACGTTCGGCACCGCCATGGTGAACGGCATCAAGGCGTTGTTCCCCAAGCTCGAGATGCCCTACGAGCTGCTCGACATCATCACCTACGACCCGGCGGCCAAGGACCTCTCGGTCGAGGTCGCCAAGGCCAAGGCGACCAAGGCCGAGCTGCTGATGCCGGTGAGCCGCCTCAACGATGCGAAGCTCCTGGTGCAGGAGCTGGTGAAGCAACGCTGGGAGCCGATGGGCGTGATGAACCCCGGCGCTCCGGGGCTCTACGAGCAGGACTTCCTCAAGACCATGGGCAAGTTCGGCGAGTTCCACATCTCCAACGTGCCGTGGCTCAATCCGAAATCGCCGATGACCCAGGCGCTGGAGAAGGCGCACGCCGAGAAGTATCCGAACGACCAGCTCGACCTCAATGGCGGCTTCACCTTCGAGGCGATGCTGGTGGCGATCAATGCCTTGAACCGGGCGCGCTCCACCCACGCCAACGCGCTGATGGAGGCGCTGCGCCGGACCAAGATCGACCAGCATGTGATGGTCGGTGGCGCGATCGAGTTCGACGCCAAGGGTCAGAACGTCAATATCCGCTCGGCCTGCGTACAGAACCTCAAGCGCAAGCCGACGGTCGTGCTGCCAGCCGATTCGGCGGCTGCGGCGCCGATCTTCCCCATGCCGGGCTGGAACGACCGGCGCCGGGGCTAGCCGGCGCGGCGTCACCGACATCCCGGGCCCTACAGGGTTGAAGGACCTTTGGGGGCCGGCACGGGTCCCTCGCTTCGCTCGGGATCACAGCGCCAACGTGTCGAAACGCGACTCCGTCCAGAAAGAACAACCACCGACATGAAAAACACGGCCTTTCGAATCGCCCTGATGCCGGGCGACGGCATTGGGGTCGAGGTGATCGACGCCTGCGTCGCCGTCCTCGACACGCTCCAGAAGAAGAGCAGCGGTTGGGCGCTCTCGATGGATCGACTCGATGCTGGCGCGCAGCTCTACAAGGCAACCGGCACCGCGATGTCGGAAGAAACCTTCCAGCGCGCGGCCAATGCCGATGCGATCCTGCTCGGCGCCATGGGCTGGCCGGAGATCCGCTATCCCGACGGCACCGAGATCGCACCGCAGCTCGATCTGCGTTTCCGCCTCGGCCTCTATGCCGGCGTGAGGCCGATCCGGGCGCTGCCCGGCATGCCGCTGGCGCTGGCCGACCCCAGGGCGAAGGACATCGACTTCGTGATCCTGCGTGAATCGACGGAGGGCATGTTCGCAAGCCGCGGCCGGGGCGAGGTGATCGACGACCGCGAGGCCCGCGACACCCAGGTCATCACCCGCGATGTCAGCGAGCGGCTGTTCGACTTCGCCTTTCGTCTGGCCGAAAGCCGGCGCGGTCGCGGCGGCAAGGCGATCGTCACCTGCGTCGACAAGGCGAACGTGTTCCGCTCCTTCGCGTTCTTCCGCAAGATCTTCGACGAACGGGCGCGCGCCTTCCCGTCGATCGCGGCGCGGCACCACTATGTCGACGCCTGCGCGCTCGATCTGGTGCGCAAGCCCTGGGAGTTCGACGTGATGGTCACCGAGAACCTGTTCGGCGACATCCTGTCCGATCTCGCGGCCGGCCTGATCGGCGGCATGGGCTTCGCGCCCTCGGCCGATGTCGGCGACAAGAACGCGGTGTTCCAACCGAGCCATGGCACGGCGCCCGATATCGCAGGCAAAGGCATTGCCAATCCCACGGCGACGTTGCTCTCGGCCGTGCTGATGCTGCGCTGGCTGGGCGAGCGGCACGCCGTGCCCGCCTGCGGCGAGGCCGCCGATCGTCTGGAGCAGGCGGTCGACGCCGCGCTGGGCTCGGGCTCGGTCCGTCCCTACGACGCCGGCGGCCGTGACGGAACGGGCGCATTGGCCCGCGCCGTGATCGAGCGGCTGTGACAGCGGTGCCTTCCCGCGCGTGTCACCCCGAGGGCCGCGAGCCAAGCTCGCGGCTCGGGATGGCGCGAAAGAGACGTGGGTAGGCCGCCATGGATTTCGCGCTCGCGTTTGCGCAGGCCATCACAAAGGGACTGCTGACCGGCATGGTGTACGGGCTGATGGCCCTCGGGCTGTCGGTGATTTTCGGCGTGATGCGCGTTGTCAATTTCGCCCACGGCGAGATCATGGTCGTGGGCATGTACCTCGCGTGGCTCGGCTTCGAACTGGCCGGCGTGTCGCCGTTGGTGAGTTTGCCGGCGATTGCCCTGCTGTTCTTCGCGGCTGGCTACGCGCTGCAAGCCGGCCTGATCACGCCCTTCATCAACCGGCCGGAGCATCAGCAATTCCTGCTGCTGCTCGCGATCGCGATCCTGCTGGTGAACGTCTGTCTGGTGCTGGCCGGTCCCGACGCGCGGGGCGTGCAGTCCGAGGCGATGTTCGACAGCTACGCCATCGGACCACTGGTGCTGGATGCGGTGCGCGTCCACGCCGCGCTGGCCGCCATCGCCATCGCCGGCCTGCTCTGGGCGTTCTTCACGCGGACCCGCACCGGCAAGTCGATCCGCGCCGCCGCCGACAATCACATGAGCGCGCTTGTCGTGGGCCTGGATGTGCGCCGGCTCTACGCCTTCACCTTCGGCGTCGGCTCGGCCTGCGTGGGAGCCGCCGGCGCGCTCATGATCACGATCGTGCCGGTGAACCCGTTCCTTGCTGCTGAATACACGCTGCTCGCCTTCGTGATCGTGATCGTGGGCGGGCTCGGCAGCATGACCGGCGCGTTGCTCGGCGGTTTGCTGATCGGCGTCAGCGAAGCGGTCGCGGGCCTGCTCCTGCAGCCCTCGCTCAAGAGCATGTTCAGCTTCGGGCTGCTGATCCTGGTGCTGCTGCTGCGCCCGCAGGGCCTGTTCGGCGGCAAGGCCGGCACATGAGCATCGTGCGACTTCTGATCGGCGGCGCGACACCGCGCGCACTCGCCCTGCTCGCGGCGTTGCTGGCATTTCTGGTCGCTGCGCCCGCGTTCCTCGGCCCCTACGCGCTCTCGGTCGCCATCCTGATCCTGTACTTCGCTTTCGTGGGCCAGGCCTGGAACATCATGATGGGCTTCGCGGGCCAGCTCTCGCTCGGCCACGCGCTCTATGCCGGGCTCGGCGGCTACATCGCGGCTGGCCTCTTCTTCCACTACGGGATCGGCCCCTGGGTGGGCGCTTTCGTGGCGGTCGCGGTGGCGGTGCTGGCGGGATGCATCGTGGGCTATCTCGGCTTCCGCTTTTCGCTCGCCGGCGTCTACTTCGCGTTGCTCACCATCGCCTTCTCGGAGTTCACCCGCATCGCGTTCGACCATTGGACCTGGGCCGGCGGATCGGGCGGGCTGTTCCTCAAGGTGCAGGGCGGTGTCACCGACATCCTGAACCTGCGCGGTGGGGCGACGCTTTTCTACTACGCGATCCTGATCCTCGCCGTCGGCGCCTTCGTGCTCTGCCGTCTGCTGCTGGAAAGCCGGCTCGGCCGCTATTGGCTTGCCATCCGCGAGGACGCCGAGGCCGCGCAAGCCGTGGGCGTGCCGGTGTTTCGCTGCAAGATGATCGCGATCGCGATCTCGGCAGCTCTGACGGCGCTCGCAGGCGTGTGGAACGCCTTCTACTACAACAATCTCTTTCCCGAGACGGCGTTCGCGATGGGCCGTTCGATCGAGATCACGCTCGCGCCCATCATCGGCGGGCTGGGCACGCTGTTCGGGCCGATCGTTGGCGCCGTCGTGCTGACGGGCATGGGCGAGCTCTTCACCGACCTCACCGAGCATCTGAAAATCTCGGGCCTCAAGCAGATCTTCTACGGCCTCGCGCTGCTGGTGATCGTGATCTGGCGCCCGGCCGGTGTTTGGCCCTGGCTTGCCAAGCGACTGGGCGTCGAGGAGCGCGGGCGATGAGCGGCGCGCGGCTGGAGATCGAGGCTCTGGGCAAGCGCTTTCGCGGACTTCGCGCCGTCCACGATGTGTCGTTCGCGGTCCCGGCCGGCGCGATCCACGCCCTGATCGGTCCCAACGGTGCGGGCAAGACCACGATCTTCAACATGATCGCCGGTGTCTTTCCGCCGGACGCTGGCGCGGTGCGATTGGACGGCCGCCCCATCTCGGGCCTGCGGCCCGATCTCGTCTGCGCTGCCGGTGTGGGACGGACCTTCCAGATCGTGAAGCCCTTCAAGGGGCTGAGCGTGCTTGAGAACGTGACGGTGGGCGCCTTGCATCGCCACGCCGATCTCGAAACCGCGCGGGAGCGCGCGGGCGCGATCCTGGACGCGCTGGAGCTCGGCGACCGGCGACACCAGCTCGCCGAGGCGCTGACGCTGCCCGACCGAAAGCGGCTGGAGGTCGCGCGGGCGCTCGCGACCGAGCCGACGCTCCTCCTGCTGGACGAGGTGATGGCGGGGCTGCGGCCGACTGAAGTCGACCGCATGGTGACCTTCCTGCGCGATCTGAATGCGCGCACCGGTATCACCGTCCTGCTGATCGAGCATGTGATGCGCGCCGTGATGGCGCTCGCCGCTCATGTGGTCGTGGTGAGTTCGGGCGAGAAGATCGCCGAGGGCACGCCGGCCGAGATCGCGCGCCATCAGGCGGTGCTCGATGTCTATCTCGGCGACGCCGCGGGAGACGCTGCATGAGCGCGCCGCTGCTCGCGGTGCAGGGGCTGGACCTGCACTACGGTGACGCGCAGGCGCTCGCCGATGTGTCGCTCGAGGTTGCCGCCGGGGAGATCGTGGCGATCGTGGGCGCGAACGGTGCGGGCAAGAGCTCGCTGATCCGCGCCATCCACGGAATCGAGAAACCCACGCGCGGGCGCATCGTGTTCGACGGTCAGGACATCGCGGGCGGGCCCAGCCACCGCGTCTGCGAGGCCGGCATCGGCCATGTCGCGGAAGGGCGCCAAGTGTTCCCCAATCTCAGCGTGCTCGAAAATCTGGAGATGGGCGCGGCACCAAAACGTGCCCGTGCAGCGGAGCGCAAGACCATGGAGCGGGTCATGGCGCTGTTCCCGCGCCTCGCCGAGCGGCGCGATCAGGCCGCGGGCACGCTCTCTGGTGGCGAACAGCAGATGCTGGCGATCGGCCGTTGCCTGATGGGTCAGCCGCGCCTCGTGATGTTCGACGAGCCCTCCCTCGGCCTCGCCCCCACCATTGTGCAAGAAGTCTTCCGCATCGTTCGGCGGCTGAACGAGGAAGGTCTCACCATCCTGCTGGTCGAGCAGAACGTGCAGGCCTCGTTGCGCATCGCCCATCGCGGCTACGTTCTGGAGAACGGCCGCATCGAACTGTCCGGCGCGGGCGGTGACTTGCTCGCCAGCGATCGTGTGCGCCAGGCCTATCTCGGATTGTGAGAGCGCCATGACCCAGCCCGGCTACAAGAACATCCCCTTCCCCGCGCCAGCCACCCATGTCGAACAGCGTGCCGACGGCGGCATCGTGCTGCGCGGCGCGCCCCTCACGACCGGCCACGCCGACAGTCTCGGCGTCGTGCTGGCCGACTGGGCGCACCGCGCGCCGGATCGGCTGTTTCTCGCCGAGCGGTCCGGCACCGGCTGGCGAACCCTCACCTATCGCGCGGCGCACGAGGCGGTCCGGGCGTTGGGTCAGGCGCTCCTGGAGCGTGGCGCCTCGGCGGAGCGGCCGGTCGCGATCCTGTCGGGCAATTCGATCGACCATGCGCTGGTGACGTTCGCGGCAATGCATGTCGGCGTGCCGGCCGCGCCGGTATCTGTCGCCTACTCGCTGATGTCGCAGGACCACGCCAAGCTCGCCCATGTCGTACGCACGACGACGCCTGCGGTGATCTTCGCCGACAACGGCGCGGCTTTCGCCGGCGGCGTCGAGACGCTGCGGCGCGAGAAGCTGATGGACGGTGTGCGGCTGGTCTGCTCGACCGCTGTGCCGGCGGGCGCGGAGTCTCTGGACGACCTTCTGCGCACCCGCGCGACAGCGGATGTCGACCGGGCACTCGCGGCGATCGGGCCAGACACGGTGGCCAAGGTGCTGTTCACCTCGGGCTCCACCGGGCTGCCCAAGGGCGTAATCAATACCGTTCGCATGCTGACCACCAACCAGCAGGCCACGATCCAGACGTTTCCGTTCTTCGCGACGCGTCCGCCGGTGTTGCTCGACTGGCTGCCCTGGAACCACACCTTCGGCGGCAATTTCGTGCTGCATCAGGTCCTGTGGAACGGCGGCACGCTTTACATCGACGACGGCCGGCCCATGCCGGGCCTGATCGACAAGACGGTCGCCAACCTGCGCGAGGTCGAGCCGACGGCCTACTACAACGTGCCGCGCGGCTACGATGTGATGTTGCCGGGTGTCGAAGCCGATCCGGTCGTGGCCCGGCACCTCTTCGGTGCCGAGTTTCTGTTCTACGGCGGCGCGGCCTTGCCGGAGAATGTCTGGCGGCGCCTCGACTCCGCGTCGGTGAAGGCGACCGGCCTTCGGCCTCTGCTGACCGCGGCCTGGGGCTCGACCGAAACGGCGCCGCTGGCCACCGTCCTCACCTGGCCGGTCGATGGGCCGGGCAATATCGGCCTGCCGGTGCCGGGCGTGGAGGTGTTGCTGACGCCCAATGGCGCCAAGATGGAGCTGCGCGTGCGCGGACCCAACGTGACGCCGGGCTATTGGCGGCGACCCGATCTCACCCAGTTGGCGTTTGACGCCGACGGCTTCTACCGCATCGGCGATGCCGGCAAGCTCGCCGATCCCAAGGTTCCGACCAAGGGCATCGTGTTCGATGGGCGAGTGGCCGAGGATTTCAAGCTGACATCGGGCACCTGGGTCCATGCGGGCGGCCTTCGCGTGTCAGCGATCGCGGCGATGGCGCCGGTGGCGCAGGATTGCGTGGTTGCCGGCCATGATCGCGACGATGTGAGGCTTCTGGTGTTCCCCAACCCGGCGGGGTGCCTGGCGCTCTGCCCCGGCGCGGCACCTGACACGCCGCTGGCTGCACTGATCGAACGGCCTGAAGTGCGCCGGAAGGTGGCCGAGGGTCTCGCCGCCCACAACGCGGCGAACCCGGGCAGCTCCACGCGCATCGCCCGCGCGATCCTGCTGGCGGCTCCCGCGTCGATCGACGCCAACGAGATCACCGACAAGGGCTACATCAACCAGCGCGCCGTGCTGGAGCACCGAGATGACGCGGTGAAGCGGCTCTACGCGGCCGCAGCGGATGCCGCGACCATCGTGCCAGCGTGAGATGATCCGGCCTCGCCAGCTCGCGCGACGCGCGCTGCTGGCCGGCGGCGGCGCCCTGTTCATCTCGCCTCTCCGTGCGCAACCCGCCTTCCGGCCGCGACCGGGCGCGTGGCGGACGTTCGATCTCGTCACCCGGCTCGAACCGCGCGCGTCGGGCAAGGCGGTGCGCGTGTGGGTGCCGCTGCCAAGCTTCGAGGCGCCGGACTGGCAGCGCGCGGCGCCGCCCGAGTGGCTCGGCAACGCGCAGACGGTCGAGCGCTTCTGGGACACCGTGTCGGGCGCCGAGATCCTGTCCTTCGCCTGGGATGCCGGCGCGCGGCCAGCAACCACGCTCACGATCCGTGTGCGAACGCGCGAACGCGCGATCGGCCCCCCCGCACCGGGCCGTCCGCCGCGCCTGTCCGAGACCGATCGACGCCGCTGGACAACCCGCGACGCCGCCGATCCCGCGGTCCTCGCCCGCGCGCGGGAGATCGCGAGTGGGGCGGGTGACGATGTCGCCCGCGCGCTCCATCTCTGGGTGGCCAGCGAAGGCCGGTTCGACGCCAACGCGCGCGGCCGGTCGCCGGCCTCGCTCGCGGCAGAGAACCAGCCGACCGGCGATGCCGCCGCACTGAATGGCCTCTTCGTGGCACTCGCGCGCGCGCTGGAGATTCCGGCCCGACGACTCGCCGGGCTTCGCGTTGCGGCCTCGCGCTTCGAATTCACGAGTCTCGGCCCGAACGCGGCCGATCTCAGTCGCGCGCAGCACACGCGCGCCGAGGTCTGGCTGGCCGGGAGCGGCTGGACGGCGGCCGATCCGGCCGACGCGTGTCGCGTGCGGGCGCTGGAGCCGCGCGACAATCTCGGTCCCGGCGACGCGCGTCTCGTGGATCTTCGCGCCGCGCTCTTCGGAGCGGCGGAGAACAACTGGATCGCCTTCAACGCTGCGGACTCGCTGGGTCTGCCGGGCGCCACCCGCGCCCCGTTGGCGCTGTTCGACCGGCCGGTCGCCGAAACGCCGGATGGCCCGCTGCCCGATGACCCCGACGCCTTCGCCTACACGCTGACGGCGCGCGAGATCGACGGCTAGGGCGTTCTCTGTCGGGCTGAGTCCCGCCGGATCGGAACGCCCCCACGCGCGCCGGCAGACAGGCGGGGCGTCCCGTTCTATATCCCGCACATGACCGCTGTGGCTGCCCGCCCCCTGCCGGAGATCGACGCTGCGGCTCTGCGCCGGCGCTATTTCCGTTTCATGGCGGTGCCGACAGCCGTCGACCTCCTCCTGATCGGGACCTTCTACGTGATCGTGGGCGGCTGGGTCGTGGCGCCGGTGAACGTTGCGCTCACAATCGCGTTTCTCGGCGCCGCCAATCTCGCAATCGGCACCCGTCTTTTCGAGCCGATCCGGCGGCATCTCGCAGGCGACCTCGACTTCGAGGCCGTGCAGCGCGGGCTCACGCAGCTGCCGCTCATTTCGGCGACCGTCACGGGTGCGATCTCGATCGTGCTGACGCTGATCCGCTTCTCGCTGCCGGACGGGTATCCGCCGGCCAAGGGCGTGTTCCCCGAGCCGACGCTCGTCGACTTTCTGACGCTCAACGCCGTCTTTCCCGTCTTCTACTTCACGCTGGTCTACTTTCTGGTCAGCGACTATCTCTCCCACCTCTGCGAGTTCATCTTCCGACTCTCGGGCGACACGTTGCGGCTGTTCTTCGGCCGATACGCGCTGAAACTCGGCATCGCGCTGGTGCTGGTGTCGGTGGTGCCGCTCGCGGTCATCACCGCCGACCTCTTCTCCTACGAGGGCGCACGGCTGCGCGAGGAAATCCTGACCGACGTGCTGTCGGCGCTGCCGGGACTTGCCATCGTGAGCTTCTTCGTCGGCCGCTCGCTGTTGCGGCCGGTGCGGATCCTGTCGCGCGCGATGACCGAGGTGGCGGCGGGCGACCTGACCGTGCGGGTGCCGGTCACGTCCAACGACGAGGTCGGCGAGGTCACGGGCCGCTTCAACGACATGGTGAAGGGCCTCGCCGAGCGCGAGCGCATCCGCGAGACCTTCGGCAAGTACGTCGACGCGCACGTCGCGGCGACAATCCTTGCCGGGCCGGCGGGCGGCGGCCTGGCCGGCGAAACCCGCGACGCGACGGTGCTGTTCACCGACATCCAGGGCTTCACGACCATCGCCGAGTATGTGCCGCCGGACCAGCTGATCCGTGCGTTGAACGAGTATCTCGAGGCGATCCTGGAACCGATCCGCAAGCATGGCGGCACGGTCAACACCTTCATCGGGGACGGTGTGTTCGCCTCGTTCAACATGCCCTTCGAGTGCCCGGATCACGCCACGGCGGCGGTGCGCGCGGCCCTCGACATCCAGCGCGCCGTCGGCGACCGCCAGTTCGGCGATCTCTTTGCCTTCACGACGCGGGTCGGCGTGGCGACCGGCCGGGTGATCGGTGGCTCGATCGGCGCGGGCGAGCGACTTTCCTTCACCCTGCTGGGTGACACGGTGAACCTCGCCGCGCGACTGGAACAGCTGAACAAGGATTTGGGCACGCGCATTCTGGTATCCGACGCCACGCGCGCGGCCTGCACGACGGGCTTCGCCTGGCGCGATCACGGCAGTATCTTGGTGCGCGGCCGCACCGAAGCCGTGACCGTCCACAGCCTCGACCACCTTGCCCCGGAGCCCGCCCGATGACCGCGACCGCCCTCTCCCCCGACCGCATCGCGCTGCGCGACCGCGTGCGTGCGCTCGCTGCCGGGCCGGTGACCGCGCGCGCCGCCGAGGTCGACCGCAGCGAGCAGTACCCCTGGGACAATGTCGAACTCCTGAAGCGCGAGAAGCTCCTCGGCATGACGATCCCCACCGCCTATGGCGGTCAGGGGCGGACCTGGCTGGATGCGGTGCTGGCGATCGAGGAGCTGTCGGCGGCCTGCGCCGTCACCGGCCGCATCGCGGTCGAGACCAACATGGGCGCGATCAGCGCGGTGATGGCCTACGGCTCGGAGGAGCAGAAGAAGCTCGCGGCCGGCATGGTGCTCGACGGCGACAAGCCCGCGATCTGCATCACCGAGCCCGAGGCGGGCTCCGACGCCGGCGGCATGACCACGCGCGCCGACCGGCGCGGCAACCGCTTCGTTGTGAACGGCCGCAAGCACTGGATCACCGGCGGCGGCGTTTCGCGCCTGCACCTGATCTTCGCCAAGGTCTACGACACGCGGGGCGAGGAGGAAGGAATCGGCGGCTTCCTCGCGATCCGCGACGAGACGAAGGGCCTGAAGATTTCCAAGCGCGAGCCGACCATGGGGCTGCGCGGCATTCCCGAGGCGGTGGTCGATTTCGAGGAGATGGAGCTTGGCCCCGATGCGCTGGTGATCCCACCACGCGGCCTCAAGAAAGGCTTCGCCGACCTGATGAACGCCTACAACAGCCAGCGCGTGGGTGCCGCCACCGTGGCGCTCGGCATCGCCCAGGGCGCCTACCGGCTGGCGCTGGACTGGTCGGAGACGCGCGAGCAGTTCGGCCGGCCGATCAACGAGTTCCAGGGTCTGCAGTGGAAGCTCGCCGACATGTCGATCCGCCTCGCCGCCGCCCAGGCTCTGGTCTACAAGGCCGCCGCCAGCGGCGAGAACGGCTTTCCCGACATGCTGATGGCGGCGCAAGCCAAGGTCTTCACGTCCGAGAGCGCGATCGCGGTGGTGAACGAGGCGCTGCAATTCTTCGGCGCGCGGGGCTACAGCCGCGAGCTGCCGCTCGAACGCATGGCGCGCGATGTGCGGATGTTCACGATCGGCGGCGGCACCGCCGAAGTGCTGCGCAACGTCGTGGCCTCGTCGATCCTCGGAAAGAAACTGCCGCAGACACGCGACGGGTGGAGCGAGGGGCGGTAGCGTCGGGATCAGCAGATCCGCTTCGACGGCAGGATCGCAACGGCTGGGATCGCGACGTGAGTCGCGCGAGAGAGTCTAGTCCAGCAGCCGCCGCACCTCGTGCAGCGAGGGCAGCACGAGCGCCAACTTCCGCAGCTCTTCCGTCGGCGGGATCAGGTCGGGGATCATGATCGCCATCATGCCGGCGGCGTGGGCTGCCCGGACGCCGTGGTGGGAGTCCTCCAGCGCGAGGCAATGAGCGGGATCGACGCCGAGACGGCGCGCCGCCTCCAGGAGCGGATCCGGCGCAGGCTTGCCCCGGGCATAGTCGCCTTCGCAGGCAAGCGCGTGGAACCGGTGGGTGAGCGCGTGGGCGGCCAGGTGATGGTCGGCGGTGCGGCGCGACGATGAGGTGGCGATCGCACGCGGGAGCGCAAGTGCATCGAGCCGGTCCAGCAGCTCGGACACGCCGGGCTTCATCGCGAGATCGGTCTCGGCCAGCTCCTTGAAGCGGCGCATCCAGACCTCGGCGAGGCGATCCACCGGATAGGCGGGGCCGTGGCGCTCCAGCAGCATCGCGCGACCGAGCGTCCAGGGCGTGCCGACCAGGGCCAGGAACATGTCGTCGCTCGCGACGCAGCCGACCTCCGTGCCCGCCGCGACGAAGGTGCGGCGGTAGAGCGCCTCGGTGTCGAACAGCAATCCGTCCATATCGAACACGACGGCGCGCGGCACGCGCGGGAGCATCACAGCCCCCTCTTCAATAAGGTGTCGACGCTCACCGACCTTAGTGTCGCCTCGGCGATCTCGTCGATCTCCACCAGGATGCGGCCGAGCGCGCGGCCGATGTCGGTGGCCTCGCCGGGTTCGGGAGCGCGGGCGCCGGGCGCGGGTTCGAAGAGCGCCACGATGTCCATCAACGTCGTGCGCCTTGGGTTGGCGATGAAGCGATAGCCGCCCGTCGCGCCGCGTTCGCCGGCGACCATTTTGGCGTCGGCCAAGGTGCGCAGCACCTTGGCAAGATGATGCGCAGAGACATCGAAGCGGGTGGCGAGCTCCGCCGCCGAGAGCGTGCGATCCGGCGTGCGGGCAAGCTCGAGGACGGCGTAGAGACCAAGGCGTGTCGCGGTCTGGAGCTTCATCCGATCGCCCGGTCGAGCTGCAGCGAGGGTCCCGCGGTCATTCCCTGGGCGCGAAAGAACGCGAGGATGGAATGGTCCTTGCGGTCGACCAGCGTTCGCAACCGATCCACCCCTTGGGCGCGAAAGCGCTCGGCCAGCGCCTCGAATAGCGCCGACCCGACGCCGCCCAGCCGCAGCTTGGGATCGACCTCGATGGCAAAGATCCAGCCGGCCGGCGGTTGGCCGAACTCCCAGGCCCGGACTTCGCCCGCGACGAACCCCGCCAGCGTGCCTTGAGCGGTCTCGGCCACCAGGAACTGCCGCTCCGGCGGACCACCCGCGTACCGTTCCAGCATGCCTTGCCAGTAGGCGGTCTTGGCCGAGCCCGTCAGCCGAGCGTCGAGACCGGAAATCGCCGCCAGATCGGCCGGCTCAGCGGCGCGCAGATGGAGCAGAGGCTTGGACACGGGGAAACTTTGCCCTTGCCGGGTGAAAAGTAAATAGGTATTTCAGTACGCAATTACTGAATTGGAGATCGGGGAGCCATGTCCGAGACCGCCACCGCCGAAGCGCCGATCGACGTCCGCACCGCGCCCGCGCGCTATCGCCATTGGAAGCTCTCGATCGAAGGTCGGGTGGCGTTCCTCACCATGGACATCGACGAGAACGGCGGGCTCCGCCCCGGCTACAAGCTGAAGCTCAACTCGTATGATCTCGGCGTGGACATCGAGCTCGCCGACGCCGTCCAGCGGCTGCGCTTCGAGCACCCCGAGGTCGGCGCGGTCGTGATCCGCTCGGCCAAGGACCGCATCTTCTGCTCCGGCGCGAACATCAACATGCTGGGTCTGTCCTCGCACCATCACAAGGTGAACTTCTGCAAGTTCACCAATGAGACGCGGCTCGCCATCGAGGAAGCCTCGCGCGAGTCGGGCCAACGCTACATCTGTTCGATCAACGGCATCGCCGCGGGCGGCGGCTATGAGCTGGCGCTTGCCTGCGAAGACATCCTGCTCGCCGACGACGGCAATTCGGCGGTGTCACTGCCGGAGCTGCCCCTTCTCGCGGTATTGCCGGGCACGGGCGGCCTCACGCGGCTGGTCGACAAGCGGATGGTGCGCCGCGATCACGCGGACTTCTTCTGCACCACGACCGAGGGCATGCGCGGCAAGCGCGCCCAGGCGTGGCGATTGGTCGACCGGCTGATCGCCCCCAGCAAGCTCGCCGAGGAGACCCGTGTCATCGCCGAGCGCGCCGCCGCGGCCTCCCCGCGCCCGTCGGATGCGCGTGGCATCGCCTGGCCGGAACTCGCGCGCCGCATCGACGGCGACACGATCGTCTATCCGCACCTCACCGTCGAGATCGACCGCGAGCGCCGCGCCGCGGATCTGCGGCTCGCGGGCCCCGACGCGCCGCCGCCGGCCGATGCCGCGGCCGTGCAGGCGCAGGGCGTTGCGTTCTGGCCGCTGGCGCTCGTGCGCGCGCTCGACGACGCGATGATGCATCTGCGGCTGAACGAAACGGCGATCGGTACCTGGGTGCTGCACAGCCAGGGCGATGCCGCGCTGGTCCAGGCCTATGACGCCCTGATGGCCCGCCTCGGCGATCACTGGCTCGGCCGTGAGATCGGTCTCTATTGGCGGCGCACGCTGAAGCGCCTGGACGTCAGCGCGCGCAGCCTGATCGCGCTGGTCGAGCCCGGTTCCTGCTTCGCCGGCACGCTGCTCGAACTCGTGCTCGCCTGCGACCGCAGCTACATGCTGGACGGCGCGATGGAGGGATCCAACGCGGCGCCGGCGGCGCTCCATCTCACGGCCGCGAATTTCGGCCCCTACCCGATGGGCAACGGCCTCACGCGCCTGCAGTCGCGCTTCCTCGCCGCGCCGGGCCAACCCGATGAATTGAAGGCGCGCATCGGCGAGGCGCTGGACGCCGCCGCCGCCGACGAGGCGGGCCTGGTCACCTTCACGCCCGACGATATCGACTGGGAGGACGAGGTGCGACTCGCCGTCGAGGAGCGGGCGAGCTTCTCGCCGGACGGCCTCACGGGAATGGAAGCCAATCTGCGCTTCGCGGGGCCCGAGACGATGGAAACCAAGATCTTCGCCCGCCTCTCGGCGTGGCAGAACTGGATCTTCCAGCGCCCCAACGCCACTGGCGCGGACGGCGCGCTCAAGCTCTACGGCACCGGCCGCCAGGCGCGCTACGACCGCGCCCGCGCCTGATCATCTGAACGGAGGGGATCATGTCGATCGACTATACCCAGCTCATCCCGAACAACGTCGACCTGGCGAGCGACCGCCGCCTGCAACGCGCGCTCGAGAACTGGCAGCCGCGCTTCCTCGATTGGTGGAAGGGCATGGGGCCGGACGGCACGTTGAACTTCGACGTCTATCTGCGCACTGCCGTCTCGACCGACGCCAATGGTTGGGCGCATTTCGGGCATGTGAAGATGCCGGAGTATCGCTGGGGCATCTTCCTCGCCGACCGCGATCCCGAGCGCACGATCGCCTTCGGCGACCACAAGGGCAAACCGGCCTGGCAGGAGGTGCCGGGCGAGCTGCGCTCGACCCTGCGCCGGCTGATCGTCACGCAAGGCGACACCGAGCCCGCTTCGGTCGAGCAGCAGCGCCTGCTCGGAGGGACCGCGCCCTCGCTCTATGACCTGCGCAATCTCTTCCAGGTGAATGTCGAGGAAGGCCGCCATCTCTGGGCGATGGTCTATCTCCTGCACGCCTATTTCGGCCGCGATGGCCGCGAGGAGGCCGAGGCGATGCTGGAGCGCCATTCGGGCGATCCCGACAAGCCGCGCATCCTCGGCGCCTTCAACGAGAAGACGCCCGACTGGCTGTCGTTCTTCATGTTCACCTTCTTCACCGACCGCGACGGCAAGTACCAGCTCGCCTCGCTGGCTGAGTCGGGCTTCGACCCGCTGTCGCGGACCTGCCGCTTCATGCTGACCGAGGAAGCGCACCACATGTTCGTGGGCGAGTCCGGCGTCGGCCGCATCGTGCAGCGCACAGCCGAGCTGATGCGCGAGCATCGCACCGACGACCTGCGGGCGCTGGGCGCGATCGATCTGCCGACGATCCAGAGGTACCTCAACTTCCACTTCTCGGTGTCGCTCGATCTCTTCGGCCAGGAAGCCTCGACCAATGCCGCGAACTACTACACCCAGGGTGTGAAGGGTCGCTTCCTCGAGACCCGGATCGACGACGATCATGTCCTGGCGGGCGCGGCCTACGAGATCGAGGTGGCCGAGGAAGGCCGCATCGTGCGCAAGGCGGTCCCCGCGCTGCACGCACTGAACGAGCGCCTGCGCACCGACTACGTCGAGGACTGCGCCAAGGGCGTGCTGCGCTGGAACAAGATCCTCGAGCGCGCGGGCGTCGCGTTCGAGCTGAAGCTGCCGCACCGCGGGTTCAACCGCCGGATCGGCGCCTTCGCCGACCGCCGCATCTCGCCCGATGGCAAGCTCCTGTCCGAGGCCGACTGGCAGGCCCGCGTCGCGGGCTGGCTGCCGACCGACGAGGACCGCGCGTACATCACGTCGCTGATGGGCCCCGCCGTCGTTCAGCCGGGCAAGTATGCCCACTGGATCGCGCCGCCCGCGCGTGGCATCAACAATCAGGCGGCCGATTTCGAGTACGTGCGGTTCAACTGATGAGCGGCATCTCCATCCACGTCTACGACGTCTCGCGCGGCCTGCCCGCGGCCGGCCTCAGGGTCGAGCTGCGCGGATCGGATGGTCGACTTCTCGTCGACGGCCGGACCGCCGCGCCGGGCACGCTCGATGCCCCGACGCCCGAGACGGGCTCCTACGAGGCGCTGTTCCATGTCGGCGACTGGTACCGCGCTCAGGGGATCGCGCTGCCCACACCGGCGTTTCTCGAGACCGTGCCCTACCGCTTTGGCGTCGCCGATCTCGGCCAGCACTATCACCTGCCGCTCAAGATGACGCCCTGGGGCTTCTCGCTGTTTCGCGGCGGGGCGTGAGATCGGCCTTGCGCACTGGCGCGGCATTCGCATGGCTCGGACCTCCGACCGTTCCAGAGGGAAATCCATGATCGCGCGCCGAACCGTCCTCGCCTCCGTCGCCGCCCTTGCCGTAGCGCCAGGCGTACGGGCCCAGCAGTGGCCGACCCAGGCGCTCAAGATCATCGTCACCTTTCCGCCGGGCGGCGCCTCGGACGCAGCTGCCCGGGTGATCGCGGGCCCGCTTCAGGAGAAGCTCGGCCAGACCGTGATCGTCGACAACAAGCCCGGCGGCGGCACGACGATCGGCGCCAACTTCGTTCTGGCCGCCCGCGACGATTTCCATACCGTGATGCTCTCGAACTCTGCGCCGATCTCGATCGCGCCCTATCTGTTCGACAAGCCGCCCTACGATCCGCTCAAGGACTTCGCGCACGTGGCCTATATCGGCTCGGTCGCCAATGCCTTCGTCGTCCGTCCCACCGTGCCGGCGCAGACGATGGCCGAGCTGGTCGCCTGGATCAAAGGACAGGGGAAGGTGGTGCCGTTCGGCTCGGGCGGTCAGGGCTCGATCGGCCACATCATCGGCGAGATGTTCAAGGCCGAGCTCGGGCTCTCGATGTAGCATATCGGCTATCGCGGCGCGGCCCCGATGTTCCAGGACATGATGGCGGGCCAGCTCGACTTCGCGGTCGTGACGCTGACCGAAGTGCTGCCGCTCGCCCGCGACGGCAAGCTGCGCATGATCGCGCTCACCTCCAGCCAGCGCGCGCCCTCGGCGCCCGACGTTCCGCTGGTGGGCGAGCTTGGCCATCCGCGGCTGGTGGCGGAGAACTTCGTCGGCCTGTCGGCGCCCGCGGCCATGCCCGCCGCGGCGCAGGCGCGCCTGCATCGTGCGCTCGCCGAAGTGCTGACCGTGCCGCGCATCGTCGAGCGCCTCGGCGAGCTCGGTTTCGTCACAAAGCCGATGAGCTCGGCCGAGTTCGCCGCCTATGTCGCCCGCCAGGTGGAGAGCTTCCAGGCGGCGGTGAAGGCATCCGGCGCCAAGCTCTGATTCAGCCGCGCGGCGGCCTTCGCGGACGGCCGGAAGCGTTGTAGAGAACGCGTTCCGCCTTTCGCCCGAGCCCGCCATGCCCCTGCCCGCCGGCATTTCCTTCTCGGCCGACCTCAAGGTCGCGCTGCCCGCCCGCTTCAACGTCGCGGTGCCGTTCATAGACCGGCACCTCGCCGAGGGCCGCGGCGCAAAGCCAGCGATCCGTACCGCGTCGGAGACGGTCACCTACGCCGAGTTGGCCGAGCGCGTGAACCGCACCGGCAACGCGTTGGTCGCGCGCGGACTCGTTCCCGGCGCCCGCGTGCTGATGGTGGTGAAGGACTGCCCGGCGTTCTTCTATCTATTCTGGGGTGCCATCAAGGCGGGCATCGTGCCGGTGCCGCCCAACACGCTGCTGCGCGCCGCCGACTACGCCTACATGATCGAGGATTGCGGCTGCGGCCTCGTCGTCTACTCCGGCGAATATGCCGGCGAGATCGAGCCGGCGCTCCGCCAGCTCGGCGCCAAGGCACCGCCGGCGGTGACGGTCGACGCGTTCCTGACCGAGCTGGCGCGCGCACCCGCGACGCTCGCGCCGCGCCTCGCCGCGGCGGAGGACGATTGCTTCTGGCTCTATTCGTCCGGCTCGACCGGCAGGCCCAAGGGCGCCGTCCATGCTCAGCGCGACATGGTGGTGACCAGCGAACTCTATGGCGTGCGGGTGCTGGGCGTGCGCGAGAGCGACGTCTGCTACTCCGCTGCCAAACTCTTCTTCGCCTACGGCCTTGGCAACGCGATGACTTTCCCGCTCTGGGTCGGCGCCACGGCGGTGCTCGATGATCGCCGGCCGACACCCGACACGACCTTCGAGACGATCGAGCGGTTCCGGCCGACCATCTACTACGGTGTGCCCGCGCTCTACGCCGCGCAGCTCGCCGCTCTGGAAGCGGGCGGGCGCGACTTCTCCTCTGTGCGCGCCTGCGTCTCCGCCGGCGAGGCGCTGCCGGCAACGCTGTTCGAGCGCTGGAAGGCACGGACCGGCACCGTCATCCTGGATGGCATCGGCTCAACAGAGGCGCTGCACATCTTCATCGGCAACCGGTTGGACGATCACCGCGCCGGAACGAGCGGCCGGCCGGTACCGGGCTACGAGGCGCGCATCCTCGACGAGAGCGGCGCGGCCGTGGCGCCGAGCGCCAGCGGGCGACTGTGGATCCGCGCCGAGTCGGCGGCGCGCTACTACTGGAACAAGCCGGAGAAGACCGCCGAGACGATGGTCGATGGCTGGCTGAATACCGGCGACACCTACCGCCAGGACGCCGACGGCTACTACATCTACGAAGGCCGCAGCGACGACATGCTGAAGGTGGGCGGCATCTGGTGCTCGCCGGTCGAAGTTGAGAACTGCCTGATCGGGCACCCCGCGGTACTGGAGGCCGCCGTCGTCGGTCACGCCGATGCCGACGGTCTCACCAAGCCCAAGGCGATCGTTGTGCTGAAACAGGCGGGCGGCGGCGGTGCGGCGCTGACCGAAGAGCTGATGGCGCTCTGCAAGAAGACGCTCGCGCCCTACAAGTATCCGCGCTGGGTCGAGTACGTGTCCGAACTGCCCAAGACCGCGACCGGAAAGATCCAGCGCTTCAGGCTGCGCTGACCGGCAGCGGCTCGCTCGCCAGCGTGCCGTCACGCTCCAGCGCGTCGAGGGTGGCCGCGTCGAGCCCGGCCAGTTCCGAGAGGATCGCCCGATTGTGCTCGCCCAGAAATGGCGCGCGTCCGGGCAGCCGCGTGTCCCCTCCGGTGAGGTCGCGGATCGGGTTGCCTGTGACCTGGAAGCGCCCCAGCACGGGATCGTCGCGTTCACGCACCGTGGCGCGACCGACCAGATGGGGGTGGGCCATCGCCTCGGCGACACTGAGCACCGGCGCCACCGGCACCCGCGCCTTCTCCAGGATCGCGAGCGCGGTCGCGCGATCCGGCAGACCCGCAAGCCACGCCTGCACAATCGGGTTGAGCGTGTCCTTGTGGGTGACACGCGCGGCCGCCGTTGCGAAGCGCGGATCGTGCTCCAGCTCCGGTCGGCCCATGGCGGCGCACAGTCGCGGCCACATCGGCTGCAGCACCACGATGTAGAGATAGCCGTCGCCGGCGGCGAAGATGCCAAGCGGTGCCACCATGCCGTGGTGCTGACCGCTGCGATGCGGTGTCCAGGCGCCGAGGCTCGCCATCTCCACGCCGATCTCGTGGGCGTGGAAGTAGAAGTCGAGGATCGAAATGTCGAGATGGCGCCCACCGCCGCCGCGTTCGCGGGCGAACAGGGCGGCATTGATGGCGGCGAGGGCCGTGATGCCCGTGCCGGTGTCGCCGACCGCAAAGCCGGTCAGCGCCGGCGGCCCGTCGGGATCGCCGATCATGCTCGTGATTCCAGAATAGGCCTGGGCGATGTAGTCGAACCCCGGCAGCGACGCGAGCGGTCCCTCCTGGCCGAATGCCGAGATGGAACACATCACAAGCCGCGGATTGAGCGCGTGGACGCGCTCCCAGCCGAACCCCAGCCGCGCGATGGCGCCGGGCGAGAAATTCTCGACCAGAACGTCGGCCTGCTCGACGAGCCGCTCGACCAGCGCGCGGGCGGCCGGCCGACGCAGGTCGAGGCAAAGGCTGCGTTTGCCCTGGTTGTGTTGCGCGAAGTAGGCGCTGCGGCCATCGCGCACCATCGGGAGCCCGCGGGCATAGTCGCCGGCGGGGGCAAGCTCGACCTTGACGACGTCCGCCCCCAGCTCGGCCATCAATCGCGTACAGGCCGGCCCCGCGATCACCTGGGTGAAGTCGAGCACCCGAATGCCCTCCAGCAGACCCACCATGCCGCCCTTCCCCCTCGCCCGCTGCGCGCCGCGCGGCGGGCATTCTATCGTTGTTCCGCGTGGTCTTTTCCGCTTCTATAGCGACAACGCCAACAGGGAGCGACCGCTTATGAAGTACGGGATTTTGGGCGCCGTAACGATCGCGGCCATGGCCTTCGGCGCGTCCGGCGCCCTGGCACAGAGCACGATCAAGATCGGCTTCATCAGCACCTTCTCCGGCCCGCAAGCCGCGATCGGCCAGGACATGCGTCGCTCGGCCGAGCTCGCGGTCGAGCATCTGGGCGGCATGGCCGGCGGCAAGAAGATCGAGCTGATCTTCGAGGACGACCAGTTCAAGCCGGACGTGGGCAAGCAGAAGTCCGAGAAGCTCGTGCAGCAGGACAAGGTGAACTTCGTCACCGGCTACATCTGGTCGAACGTTCTGCTGGCGTCGCTGAAGGCGGTGACCGATGAGGCCGACACGATCCTGATCTCGGCCAACGCCGGGCCGTCGCAGATTGCAGGCGAGCTCTGCCACAAGAACTTCTTCTCGACCTCCTGGAACAACGACCAGACGCCAATGGCGATGGGCCAGTACCTCCAGGATCGCGGCGTGAAGAGCCTCTATCTGATGGCCGGCAACTACGCCGCGGGTAAGGACATGCTCGCTGGCGTGCGCCGTACCTTCAAGGGACAGGTGGCCGGCGAGGACCTCACCAAGTGGCCGGACCAGCTCGACTTCTCGGCCGAGCTCGCCAAGATCCGCGCCGCCAAGCCGGAAGGCGTGTTCGTGTTCTATCCCGGTGCGCACGGCGTGCAGTTCGTCCGCCAGTTCGTGCAGGCGGGCCTCAAGGACCAGATCAAGCTCTACCAGGTGTTCTCGATCGACGCGATCACGCTGCCCCAGCAGGGCGAGCTGGCGCTGGGCTCGCTCGGCGCGCAGCAGTGGGTGAACGATCTGCCGAACGACGCCAACAAGCGTTACGTCGCGGACTTCCGCAAGAAGCACAACGACTATCCGTCCTACTACGGTGCGCAGGCCTACGACTCGATCATGCTGATCGCGTCGGCCGCCGAAGCGCTGAAGGGCGACTTGGCCAACAAGGATCGCGTGCGGGCCGAGCTCAAGAAGGCCAACTTCAAGTCGGTGCGCGGCGGTTTCAGCTTCAACACCAACAACTTCCCGATCCAGAACTTCTACATCCAGGAAGCGGTGAAGGATGCCGATGGCAAGATGACGGTGAAGACCATCGCCACCGCCATCTCGAAGGCCAAGGACCCGCACTTCGAGAAGTGCCCGATGAAGTAAGGCGCCGCGCGGTGCCAGCAGACGGGAGCGCGGCGACGCGCTCCCGTTTCGTTTGAGCGGACGGACGATGGACTATCTTGCGATCCAGATCCTGAACGGCGTGCAGCTGGGACTTCTGATGTTCCTGCTGGCGGCCGGACTCACGCTCACTTTCGGGATCATGGACCTCGTCAACCTGGCGCACGGCTCGCTCTACATGATGGGCGCCTACTTCGCCTGGACGCTGATCGGCTGGACCGACAGCTTCGTGCTGGGCGCGCTGCTTACGCTGCCCGCCGCGCTGGCGCTCGGCGCCGTCGTCGAGGCTGTGGTGATCCGCAGACTCTATGCCCGCGACCATCTCGACCAGGTGCTGGCGACCTTCGGGCTGATCCTCTTCTTCAACGAGCTGGTGCGCGTGATCTGGGGACCCGCCGGCAAGAGCATCGCCCTTCCCGCTTTCCTGAGCGGCACGGTCGAGATCCTGCCGGGCCTGCCCTACCCGGCCTACCGCTTCGCCATCATCGTGGTCGGCGGCGTCGTGGCGCTGCTGCTCGCCTGGATGGTTCAGCGCACGCGGACCGGCATGTTGATCCGCGCCGGCGCCTCCAACCGGCGCATGATCGGCGCCTTGGGGGTCGACATCAATCTGCTGTTCACGCTGGTCTTCGGGCTCGGGGCCGTCTTCGCGGCGCTGGCCGGGCTGATGGCGGCGCCGATCCTTTCGGTCAAGATCGGCATGGGCGACGACATCCTGATCCTTGCCTTCGTCATCATCGTCATTGGCGGCATCGGCTCGATCAAGGGCGCCTTCATCGCCGCCATGGTGGTGGGCCAAATCGACATTTTCGGCCGCGCGTTCCTGCCGGATCTGCTGAAGACCTTCCTCAGCAACGCCGCCGCCTCGACGGCCGCGCCCGCGATCTCGCAGGTGCTGATCTATCTGGTGATGGCGGGCGTTCTGGTATGGCGACCGACCGGCCTGTTCGGGCCGCGCACCTGAGATGGGCGCGATGATCCAGGCGCTGCGCACGAGACGCGGGCTCGTGGTGATCGCGCTCGCCGCACTCGCGATCGCACTGCCCCTGCTGACGCAAGCCTTCGACCAGCGCTACCTGCTGTCGATCGGCACCCGCGTCGTCATCTGGTCGATCGCCGCGGCGAGCCTCAACCTCATTCTCGGCTATGGCGGCATGGTGAGCTTCGGCCACGCCGTGTTCTTCGGCATCGGCGGCTATGCGGTGGGCATTCTCGGCCATCACGGCGTCGTACTGGGCTGGGTGCAGTGGCCGGTGGGCGTACTGGCGGCCGCGCTATGGGCCGCGGCGATCGGCGCGCTCTCGCTGCGAACCCGCGGCGTCTACTTCATCATGATCACGCTCGCCTTCTCGCAGCTCGTCTACTACGTGGGCGTGGGGCTCGAGGCCTATGGCGCCGACGATGGCCTCAATATCTCGCGCAGCCGCTTTCCCGGCCTGATCGACCTGCGAGATCGGGCAGCCTTCTACTGGCTCTGCCTCGCGCTGCTGGGCCTGGTGCTCTGGTTCTCCGCCCGCTTCGCCAACTCGCATTTCGGCTTCGTGCTGCGCGGCGCCAAGTCGAACGATGTGCGCATGGCCTCGCTCGGCTTTCCGGTGTTCCGCTATCGCCTCGCGGCCTTCACGATATCGGGCGCACTGGGCGGGCTCTCGGGCGTGCTTCTCGCCAATCACGACGCCTACATCTCGCCCGCCATGATGTCGTGGGTGAAGTCGGGCGACCTGATCGTGATCGTGGTGCTGGGCGGCATGGGCACCGTCTTCGGCCCGGTGTGGGGCACAGTCGCCTTCTTCGTGCTCGAGGAATCGCTGAAGCCGGTGATCGACCTGTTTCGCAAAGGCTGGGGCGAGTACTGGCAGATCGTCTTCGGGCCGATCCTCATCCTGATCGCGCTCTACGCCAAGGGCGGCATCGACTCGCTGCTGGGCGGCCGGCGGGATGGCGGAGGCGGCCATGGTTGAGCCGCTGCTGTCCGTCACCGGACTTCTCAAGCGCTTCGGCGGCCTCGTCGCCACCGACAACGTCTCGCTCGATGTGCGCGAGGGCGAGATTCACGCCCTGATCGGTCCCAACGGCGCGGGCAAGACGACGCTCGTCCACCAGCTCACCGGCCAGCTCGCGCCGGACGCCGGGAGTGTGCGCTTTGCGGGCCTCGACATCACGCGCCTCGCGACGCCGCAGCGCGCGCGGCTCGGCATGGCGCGCTCCTACCAGATCACGTCGGTGCTGCGGGATTTCACCGCCGAGGACAATGTCGCGATTGCGGTGCAAGCCCATCGCGGCCACTCGTTCCGCTTTTTCGCCGACGCGCGGCACGATGCGAGCCTGCGCGTACCGGCGCGGGCGGGGCTCGCCGCCGTCGGGCTCGACGCGCGGGCCGATACGCTCGCGGCCAACCTCAGCCACGGCGAGCAGCGCCAGCTCGAGATCGCCATGGCGCTCGCCGGTGCACCGCGTCTGCTGCTGCTCGACGAACCGATGGCCGGCATGGGTCCCGACGAGTCGCAGCGCATGATCGCGCTGCTGGCCGGCCTCAAGGAGCGGCGCGGCATCCTGCTGATCGAGCACGACATGGAGGCGGTGTTTCGCCTGGCCGACCGCATCACGGTGCTCGTCTATGGCCGCGCCATCGCCACCGGCACGCCCGACGAGATCCGCCGCGATCCGGCGGTGCGCGAGGCCTATCTCGGCGACGAGGCGATGCCATGCTGAAGGTCCGCGGGCTCGACGCCTTCTACGGCGCCAGCCAGGCGCTGTTCGGCATGGAACTCGATGTGGCCGAGGGCGAGGTCGCGACCCTGATGGGCCGCAATGGCATGGGCAAGACCACCACGGTCAACGCCATCCTCGGATTGGTGGCCGAGCGCAGGGGCGAGATCGCCTTCGGCGGGCAACGAATCGAGACTCTGCCATCGTTCCGTGTCGCACGGCTGGGGCTCGGCCTGGTGCCCGAGGGTCGGCAGATTTTTCCCAATCTCAGCGTCGTTGAGAATCTGGTCGCGGCCTCGGGCAACCGCCAGGCACGCGCCGCGCCCTGGACGCTCGATCGCGTGCTGGCGCTCTTCCCGAGGCTCGCCGAGCGGCGCGCCAACATGGGCAACCAGCTCTCCGGCGGCGAGCAGCAGATGCTGGCGGTCGGCCGCGCGTTGATGACCAATCCAAAGCTCCTGATCCTCGACGAGGCGACCGAAGGCCTGGCGCCTCTGATCCGTCAGGAAATCTGGAACTGCCTCGCGCTCCTGAAGCGCGAGGGCCAGTCGATCCTGGTGATCGACAAGAACCTCAGCGCGCTGATCCGCCTCGCCGACCGTCACCACATTGTCGAGAAAGGACGCGTCGTGTGGACCGGCCGCTCCGCCGAACTCGCGGGCGACCGGGCGCTGCAGCACCGCTATCTCGGGGTCTGAGCGGGGCGTCAGCGAAACGCGCCGCCCTCCGCGGCGATGCGCGTGAGACCAAGCGCCACCGACAGGAGATCATCGCCGCGCACCACGCGCGCCTGCGGCGCCGCGCGGTGGATGGCCATGCCGACCGCCGGAACGCGGCTCGATCCGCCGGTGAGGAAGATCGCGTCGATGCCCCGGGGTCCGGCACCGGCCGCCGCGATGCAGCGCGTCGCGCTCGCGGTGAGCCGCTCCATCGCGGGCGCGATCGCTCGCTCGAAGCCACGCCGCGAGGCCCGCGCGACGAGGCCCCGCTCGATCACATCGAGCGCGACCGTAGCGCGCTCGTCACGGCTCAGCGCGATCTTGGCGTCCTCGACCGCGAATGCCAGGCGATGGCCGAGCCGGCCGCGCAGCACATCGAGAAGGCGGCGAACCTTCTCGGGCTCGCGGGCGCGCGCGGCTAGCTCCGCCACAGCGCGCTCGTTTTTGTGCGTATAGGCGAAGTTGATCGTGGCCCAGGTAGCGAGCTCACGATAGAGCGCCTTGGGCATCGGCAGGTCTTTCTCGATCAGCCGAGTGCGCGATCCCAGGAGCGGCATGACAGCGGCAAGGCTGAGCGCGGTGTCGAAGTCCGTGCCACCCACGCGCACGCCCGTCGCGGCCAACACGTCGCCCGCGCGATCCACGCGAGCGCGCCGGTCCGCGCCCAGCCGCACCACGGCGAAGTCGCTGGTGCCGCCGCCGATATCGGCAATCAGGGCGATCTCCTCACTCGCGACCGACGCCTCGTAGTGATGCGCGGCGGCAATCGGTTCGTAGACGAACGACACCTCGCGAAAGCCGGCGCGACGGGCGATCCCGTCCAGAACCGCCTGGGCGCGGGCGTCGGCCGCATCGTCGTCGTCGACGAAACGCACCGGCCGGCCATGCACGACGGCCGTGATCTCGTGGCCCGCAAAGGCCTCGGCGCGATCCTTCAGGTGGCGAACGAACATCTCGACGACGCGTGTGAGCGGAACCTTGCGGCCGGCCAGCACGGTCTCATCGTCGATCAGCGAGGACCCCAGGATGGATTTCAGGGCGCGCATCAGGCGGCCCTCGGCCTGCTCGGCATGGGCGGCGATCGCGGCGGCACCGAACGACACCCCGCCCTGCCGGTCGGCGTCGAAGAACACCGCGCTCGGCAACAAGGTCGCGTCGCCCTCGACCGGCACTAGCCGCGGGGCGCCGTCGTGCAGGACGCCGATCGCGGAGTTGGAGGTGCCGAAGTCCAGCCCGCAGGCAATCATCGTCGTTCCTTCACGCCCCGCCCGCCGCGGGGGCGCGCTGTGTATGGCGGTCCGGGAGAAAGTTCAAGGGCGGGCGGTACGACGGCCGGTTCCGTCCACACTGACGGGCGTTGCGCGGGGCGACGGATTTTCCGACCATGCGGTTCGATCCGGAGACCGTCATGCGCCCAGTCCTGCTCGCCGCCCTCGCCTGTCTCGCCGCCGCTCCCGCTTTCGGGCAGGGGCAGGTGAACGTCTACAACTGGTCCGACTATATCGACGAGAACAAGCTGAAGGAGTTCGCCCGCACAAGCGGACTCAAGGTCAACTACACGACCTACGATTCCAACGAGATCCTCGACGCCAAACTGCGCACCGGCAAGTCGGGCTACGACCTGGTCGTGCCGACCGCCTCGCCCTTCTTCGTGCGTCAGCTGGCGGCCGGTCTCTTCCGTCCGCTCGATCGCAGCAAGCTCGCCAACTATCGCCATCTCGATCCGGAGGTGATGGCCGCGCTCGCCAAGCTCGACCCGGCCAACGCCCATGGCGTGCCCTGGATGTGGGGCACGACCGGCATCGGCTACAACGTCGAGGCGATCCGCAAGCGCATGCCCGACGCGCCGCTCGATTCGCTCCGCATGGTGTTCGATCCCGCGGTGGTCGCGAAGTTCCGCGATTGCGGCGTGATGATGCTGGACAGCGCCACCGACGTGCTGCCCGCGGCGCTGCGCTATCTCGGACTCGATCCCGACTCGAAGAAGCCCGACGAGCTGAAACGCGCCGCCGATGTCATCGGCGCGGTCCGCCCGTTCGTGCGCAAGTTCCATTCATCGGAGTACATCAATGCGCTGGCCGGCGGGAACATTTGCCTCGCCTTCGGTTTCTCCGGTGACATTTTCCAGGCGCGCGACCGCGGCGAAAAGGCCAAGGACAAGCAGACGATCGCCTACGCGATCCCGAAGGAAGGCGCGCTGATGTGGATCGACGTGGCCACGATCCCGAAGGACGCGCCCAACCCCGACGCGGCGCACCGCTTTCTCGACTTCATGCTCGATCCCGCGGTTGCCGCGGCATCGAGCGCGCTCACCGGCTATGCCAACGCCAATCGCGCGGCGACGGCGCTGCTCGACAAGGAAATCTCGGGCAATCCGCTGATCTATCCGCCCGCCGAGGTGCGGGCGCGCTTCTATTCCATCACGCCGGGCACCGCCGAGCAGATCCGCGAACGCACCCGCCTCTGGACCACCGCCAAGACCGGCCGGTGAGCGGGGCGCTGCTCGAGGTCCGGAGCGTCGCGAAGAGCTTCGGCCCGGTTCGCGCGGTCGCCGACGTCTCGTTCGAGGTGGCGCGGGGCGAGGTCTTCGCGCTGCTGGGGGGCTCGGGCTGCGGCAAGACCACGTTGTTGCGCATGCTGGCCGGCTTCGAGCGGCCCGATCGCGGGCAGATCCTTCTGGACGGCGCCGATCTCGCCGATAGCCCCCCGCATCGCCGCCCGATCAACCTGATGTTCCAGAACCATGCGCTCTTTCCGCATCTGAGCGTGCGCGACAATGTCGCCTACGGGCTGAGGCGCGAGGGTGTGGCCGGCGCCGAACTCGCGCGACGTACCGAGGAGGCGTTGGCGCTGGTGCGACTGGAGGGGCTCGACGCACGCAAGCCGGCGCAGCTCTCCGGGGGCCAGCGGCAGCGGGTGGCGCTTGCGCGCGCACTGGTCAAGCGGCCGAAGCTTCTGCTGCTCGACGAGCCCCTGTCGGCACTCGATGCGCGGCTGCGCGAAGAGACGCGGGCCGAGCTTCTGCGGCTGCAGCGCGAGCTTGGCCTCGCCTTCCTGATTGTGACTCACGATCAGCAGGAAGCGATGTCGATGGCCGACCGTCTGGCGGTGATGCATGACGGCGGCTTCATGCAGGTCGGGACACCGCGCGACGTCTACGCCCGACCGGCGACGCGCCACGTCGCGATCTTTCTCGGCAACGCCAATCTCCTGCCCGCGCCCGCCGATGCGGCCGGCCGTCCAGGCTGGCTGGTGCTGCGGCCCGAGCGCATCGCGATCTCGCGCGTCGCGACGGGCGCTGGCGCCGTCGGCGCGCACATCGAGGACGTCGCCTTCGAGGGCGACCGCACGCTGCTCGTTGCCCGCACGGATGCCGGTGTCGCGCTACGGATCGCGAGCGCCGAGCCCGGTTGGGCGCGCGGCGAGCCTGTGTTCCTCGCCTGGGATGCAGCCGCGCTGCATCGCGTGAGCGCCTGATGCGCCGCGTTCTGGCACTTCCCGGCCTGTGGCTGGCGCTGTTTCTGGCTGTCCCCTTCGGCATCGTACTGGCGATGTCCTTTGCCACGGCCGATGCCGATCGGGCACCACCCGTGGCGTTCAGTTTGACGCTGAAGAACTACGCGCTGCTCTTCTCCGATCCGCTCTATCTCGCCGCCTGGATCGCCTCGCTGCGCATCGCGGCGACCTCGACCCTGGTCGCACTCCTGTTGGGCTACCCCATGGCGCTTGCGATCGCGCGGGCGCCGCGCCGCCGTCAGCCGCTCCTACTGGCGCTCGTCATCCTGCCGTTCTGGACCTCGTTCCTGATCCGCGTCTACGCCTGGATGGGGCTGCTCGCCGACAACGGCATTCTCAACAATCTCCTGAAGACGCTGGGGCTCGCGAGTGCTCCGGGCACCATCCTGGGTACCGAATGGGCCGTCCATCTCGGCATCGTCTACGCCTATCTGCCGTTCATGGTGCTGCCGATCTACGCCGTCCTCGAACGGCAGGACCGCGCGCTGCTGGAAGCCGCCGCCGACCTCGGCGCCGCGCCCTGGGCGGCATTCGTGACGATCACCCTGCCGCTCTCGCAGCCGGGCATCGTGGCGGGTTGCCTACTGGTGTTCATCCCCTCGGTCGGCGAGTTCGTGATCCCCGATCTGCTGGGCGGCACAGGCACGCCCATGATCGGCAAGGTGCTCTGGGATGAGTTCTTCCTCAATGCCGACTGGCCGCTCGCGTCGGCCGTGGCGGTATGCCTGCTCGCGCTGCTGGCGGTCCCGATCGCGCTGTTCCAGCGCCACCACGCGGAGCGTTTGCGATGAGCGGCGGTGGCCTGCGTCTTGCCGCGACGGTTCTGGTCTTCGGCTACGCCTTCCTCTATCTGCCGATCCTGCTTGTCGCGGTCTATTCCTTCAACGAGTCACGACTGGTGACGGTGTGGGCCGGCTTCTCCACACGGTGGTGGACGGCGCTATGGGCGAACGAGACCCTTCTGGGAGCGGCCTGGCTCTCGCTGGCGATCGGCGCGCTCGCGGCCAGCGCGGCGAGCTTGCTGGGACTCGCGGCCGGCTGGGTACTCGCCCGCGCCCGCCCCTTCCCCGGTCGCACCGCGTTCGCCACCGCGACGATCGCGCCGATGGTCATGCCCGAAGTCGTGATGGGCATTTCGATGCTGCTGCTGTTCGTCGGACTGGAGCGCGCGCTGGGCGGGCCGGGACGCGGGCTGGTCACCATCGCCATCGCCCACGCCACACTCGCCATGGCCTATGTCGCCGTCGTCGTGCAAAGCCGGCTGGCCGAGTTCGACCGCTCGCTTGAGGAAGCCGCGATGGACCTCGGCGCGACGCCCTTCACCGCCTTCCGGACCGTGACGCTGCCGCTCCTGTGGCCGGCGGTCGCCGCCGGCTGGTTGCTGGCCTTCACCCTGTCGCTGGACGATCTCATCCTGACGCAATTCGTCGCCGGTCCGCAGTCGCAGACCTTGCCGATGCGGGTCTACTCAAGCGTGCGGCTGGGCCTCGATCCGCAGATCAACGTGCTTGGCACGATCGTGATGGCGGTCGCGGCCTCAGCCCTGATCGTGGCGAGCCTGCTCACCCGCCATCGGGCTGACGGGACGGCCGAAACGCGCTAGGGTCAACGCAAAGAAGCCACTCAGGGAGGAAGACATGGATCGCAACAACGAATCTCGCGCCTCGCGGCGCGACATCCTTGCCGCCACCGGCGTCATCGCCGCTGCCGCGGTTGTGCCGAGCGCCGCCCGTGCGCAAACCGCACCGGCTCCGGCGGCTCCCGCCGCGCCGGCGGCGCCCAAGACGCTCGACATGCCCGGCAAGTCAAAAGAGCTGATCGTGCTGGGCGACAAGCCGCTGGTGGCCGAGGCGCCGGCGCATCTGATGGACGACCCGGTCACGCCGACCGACAAGTTCTTCATCCGCAACAACGGCCTTGTCCCGGAGATCACCGGCGATCCCAAGGCGTGGAAGGTCAAGATCGACGGCGAGGTCGAGCGCCCGATGGAGATCACGGTGGGCGAGCTCGCGAGCCGCTTCCCGCAGGTGTCGCTGAAGCTGATGCTGGAATGCGGTGGCAACGGTCGCGCGTTCTTCTCACCGGAGGCCCGCGGCAACCAATGGACCAACGGCGGCGCGGGCTGCGCGGAGTGGACGGGCGTTCGCCTCGCCGACGTGCTGAAGGCCGCCGGCCTGAAATCGAGCGCGGTCTACACCGGCCACTATGGCGCCGACCCCCACCTCAGCGGCGACGCGACCCGGCCGTCGATCTCGCGCGGAGTGCGGATCGCGAAGGCGCTGGAGCCGCATACGCTGATCGCACTCAAAATGAATGGCCAGGACATCCCACTGATCCATGGCGGGCCGGTTCGGCTGGTCGTGCCCGGTTGGGCGGGCTCGGCCTCGGCCAAGTGGCTGACCCGTATCTGGGTGCGTGACAAGGAGCATGATGGCCCCGGCATGGGGGGCTTCTCCTACCGCGTGCCGCGGGCGCCGATCGTTCCGGGCAGCCGTGGCGATGAAAAGGACGCCGTCATTGTCGAGGCGATGCCGGTCCGCTCCATTGTCACCTTCCCCGCGGACGGGACGCGTCTCCCGGCAGGGCAACGCAAACTCGACCTGCGCGGCCATGCGTGGGCTGGTGAGACGGAGATCAAGTCGGTCGATATCTCGGTCGATTTCGGCGTCACCTGGAAGGCCGCGACCGTCGCGCCGCCGCCCAACAAGTATGCCTGGCAACGCTTCACCGCCAGCGTCGACCTGCCCGCCGCCGGCTACTACGAGGTCTGGTGCAAGGCGACCGACAGCGCCGGTGTCACGCAGCCCTTCGTCGCCGGCAACTGGAACCCGCAAGGCTACAACGGCAATCCCGTGAACCGCATCCGGGTGCTGGCGCAGGCCTGACACCATGAATATCGGCTGGGTCGTCACGATCTGTCTGACGGCCTTCTTCCTGCTGCTGGCGGCGGATCGCGCGGGTGAACTGCGTCGCGATCGCTATGTCTGGACGCCGCCAGCGCCTCCGGCCGCAGCACCGCCGCCCGCGGTGCCGCCGCCGCACAGCGATACGGTGGAGGACCTGCCCGACGGCAAGGGCCGCGACACGACCTTCTATGCCTGCGCGGCGTGCCACGGCGTGGCGATCATCAAGGCCCAGGGCATGTCACGCGAACTCTGGGAGGCCTCGTTCGATCTGATGATCGAACGCCACCGCATGCCCCCCACCAAACCGGAGGAACGTGCCGAGATTCTCGACTATCTCGCGGAGCAATTCCCACCCCGCCGGCGCAGCCGAGGCGGCGACAACCCCTTCCTCAGGTAGGCAACTTCTTCGCCCACTTCTCCGACCAGACATGCAACGGCAGAAACAGCCGCAATAGTTCGCGGCCTTCCACCGTAAGGCGGTAGCCCGACGCCGGGTCGAGTTGGATCAGCCGCGCCGCGCGGAGTTCAGCCAGTCGGGCATTGACGGTCGTCGGGCTCGCTTTGATCGCGTCCTGCAGTTCGCGAAACCGCCGGGGATGTTCGCGCAGCTCCCAGACGATGCGGAGTGCCCAGCGTCGTCCCAGCAGATCCAGCAGACGCATGATCGGGCGTCCGGACCTTGACCCCCGAACGCGCGTCATCGCGGAAGCTCACGCAACATGTCCGGATGTTACTACATTTTCCGTAGCACCGGAAAGAGTCGCCAGTATGCTACATAAATTGTAGCGCACTGGAGAAAACATGCCGCGCATCGAGCCCGCAAGACCGCCGCACCCGCCCGAGATCGCCGCCACGTTGCAGCGCATCATGCCGCCGGGCATGGAGCCGCTGATCTTGTTCACCGCGCTGGCGCGCAATCCCCGCATCTTCACCCGGATTTTCGCGGGCGGCCTGCTGGATCAGGGTGCGCTCGACCTTCGCGACCGCGAGATCGTGATCGACCGAACGACGGCGCGACTGGGCGCCGAGTATGAATGGGGCGTGCATATAGCCTTGTTCGGAGCGAAAGCCGGTCTCGATGCCCGGCAGATCCACGCGACGGTGCACGAGTCCGCCGACGCCGACTGCTGGCGCGCCGAAGAGAGGTCCCTGATCGCCGCGGTCGACGATCTGGTCGATCACCGTACCCTTACGCCCGCGACCTGGGCGGCCCTTGCGGGGCACTTCGACGAGGCGCAGATCCTCGAGATCGTCGCGCTCGCCGGCTACTACCACACGATCTCGTTCTTCTGCCGCGCCCTTGACCTGCCACTCGAGCCTTATGCCGCGCGATTCCCTACAGCACCCTGAGCTCAGTTGAGGTCAACCGAAATCATCGTGCCTTCTGCGACACACCGAGCCCATTCCGCTCTAGCGCCTGACGAGCCGGTCGGCGCCCAGCACGATCAGCCCTGCGGCGAGGCCCCAGAAGGCGGAACCGATGCCGAGCACGGTGACGCCCGAAACCGTGACAGCGACCGTCGCCGCGGCAGCCAGCCGCTCCGGCTCGGCTGCCATCGAGGCGCTAAGCGCCCCCGCGAGCGAGCCCAACAGCGCCAGTCCGGCCACGGTCGCGAGCAGCGCCGGCGGTAGTGCGAGGAAGAAGCCGACCAGAGACGCGCCGAAGGCCGCGATCAGCAACCAGTAGAAGGCGTAGACCAGACCAGCCAGCCAGCGCCGCGCCGGATCGGGATGGGTATCCGGACCAGTGCAGAGCGCGGCCGAGATCGCCGCGAGATTGCTGGTGTGGGCACCGAAGAACGCGGAGGCGAGCGAGGCGAGGCCGGTCGCGGCCAGCGCGGGCGTCACGGGCGGCGCGTAGCCCGACGCGCGCAACACCGCGAACCCCGGCAGGTTCTGTGAGGCCATGGTGACGAGATAGAGCGGCAGCGCGAGGCCCAGCAGCGCGGCGAGATCGAAGGACGGTCGGACCCACACCAAAGTCGAAAGCTGCACCGCCGGGACCGATCCAACGCCGCCGGCGGCAAACGCGATGGCGGCGCCCAGAGCCAGCGCGACCAAACTCGCGAGCGTGGGCCAGAAGAGGCGGACGACCAGGAACGCCGCGATCATCGACAGCACCAACGCCGGCGCACGCGGCAGATGCTCGACCATGCCGGCCACCAGTCGCAGCAGGATGCCCGCCAGCATCGCCGAGGCGATCGACGCGGGCAGCCGCTCGATCAGCCGGGCGAGGGGCGCGATTGCCGCCGTGAGCAGGATCAGGCCGGCGGTGACCACGAAGGCGCCAACCGCGACCTCGAACCCGGCTGGCGCCGCCGACGCGGCCAGCAATGCCGCCCCCGGCGTCGACCAGGCGCAGACGAACGGCATGCGATAGCGCCAGCTCAGCCACGCTCCCGACAGCGCCTTGAACAGCGAGATCGCAGCCACCCAGGAGGCGGTCTGCGCCGCGTCGGCGCCCATGGCCGCGGCGGCGGCCAGCACAATGGCGAGCGTGCCGCCAAAGCCCGCGATCGCCGCGATCAGCGGCTGGGTGAAGAGTGAGAGCGGCACGTCAGGCGTCTGCCCGATCGACCATCGCCTGCAGAAGAACACGGCAGCCGGCAGCCACATCTTCAGCGGTCGCGTCCTCGATCTCGTTGTGGCTGACGCCGTCCTTGCACGGCACGAACACCATCGCGGTTGGCGCGACCCGCGCCACGTAGCAGGCGTCGTGACCGGCGCCGCTCACGATGTCCATGTGCGCGAGCCCGGCGTCCCCCGCGGCGCGCCGCACCGCGCCAACGCAGGCCGCATCGAACGGCGTCGGCGGGAAGTACCAGATCTGCTCGATCGCGAGGTCGAGGCGGTGGCGGGCGGCGATGTCCGCGGCGATCGCCCGCATCTCCTTGTCCATGCGCGTGAGCTCGGCATCGTCGGGATGGCGGAAATCGAGAGTCATGAACACACGGCCGGGGATCGTGTTGCGCGCCTGCGGGGCGCTTTCGATCACACCGATCGTGGCGCGGCCATCCGGCCGCTCGCCGATCCGCCGTGCCGCCACGATGAGTTCGGCCGCGCCGACCAGCGCATCGCGCCGGCCCTCCATCGGGGTGGTGCCGGCATGGCTTTCCATCCCGGTCCAGACGATCTCGTACCAGCGCTGGCCTTGCGCCGCCGTCACCACGCCGATGGTCTGCTGGCGGCGCTCCAGGATGGGGCCCTGCTCGATATGTGCCTCGAAGAACGCCGCGACCGGCCGGCCCCCCACCGGCTCCGCCCCGGCATAACCGATGGCCGCCAGCGCGTCGCCGAAGCGCACGCCCTCGCGGTCAGTGCGCGACAATGCATAGTCGAGATCGAAGGCGCCGCCGAACACGCCCGACGCGACCATGGCCGGCGCGAAGCGACAACCCTCCTCGTTGGTCCAGACCGCGACCTCGATCGGCGCCTCGGTGACGTACTGCGCGTCGTTCAGCGCCCGCACCACCTCGAGCCCGGCCATCACCCCGTAGGCACCGTCGAACTTGCCGCCGGTCGGCTGGGTATCGAGATGGCTGCCGGTCATCACCGGCGCACGGGCCGGATCGCGGCCCTCGCGACGGGCAAAGATGTTGCCGACGCGATCGACGCGGATGGAGCAGCCGGCTTCGCGCGCCCAGCGCACGAACAGATCGCGGCCCTGGCGATCGAGGTCGGTGAGAGCGATGCGGCAGACGCCTCCTTTGGGCGTGGCACCGATCTCGGCCATTTGCATCAGGCTGGCCCAGAGCCGGTCGCGGTCGATGGCGAGGTTGGGGCGCTGGCGGGCGGACATGGCGGCTCCGATTGTCGTTGGACCGAATTGGGACTAAATTGGGACTCTTAGGGAAACCATTACCATGCCCAGCGCCTCCCGCATCAAGCCGATCAGCTACTTCAAGGCCAACGCCGCCGAGATCATCGACGAGATGCGCCGCGGCGCCGAGCCGATGATCATCACCCAGAACGGCGAAGCCACCGCCATCGTGCAGGACATCCACTCCTGGGAAAAGACCCAGGAGGCTCTGGCGATGCTGAAGATACTCGCCCTTGGCAAGGCCGAGGCTGCGGCCGGACGCGTCGAGCCGGCCCAACAGGCGATGGCGAACGCGCGAAAGCGCCTGCTGCGCCGGAAAGCGCCGCGGTGAAACGCTACGCCGTCGAGCTCACGCGGGGCGCACGACGGGATATCGACGACATCCTGGACTATGTCGCTTCGCGCGAGTCCGTCGACCGGGCCCTCCACGTCGCGGACATGATCGAAGCCGCTTTGGCAAGTCTCGCCACCTTTCCCAATCGCGGCGCGCATCCGCGGGAAATGCTCGGTCTCGGACATCGCGAGTTTCGTCAGGCCATCACTGGGCCGTTCCGGACCATCTACACGGTTGTAGGAGCGCGAGTCGTGGTCCTGCTGGTCGCCGACGGGCGGCGAGACATGCGAACGTTGCTGAACTGGCGCCTGCTGGGACAATAGCCCGCCCCTTGCGTCGCACGACGGCGCTTGGGAGGTTGCTGCCATGAAGCCCCTGTCCGACACGCTCGTCCTCGACCTCACGCAAGTCATCGCCGGTCCCACCGCCGGTCAGATCCTGGGCGACATGGGCGCCGATGTGATCAAGGTCGAGCCGCTGCATGGCGAGCATTTCCGGCCGACGCTGGGCGGCGCCTGGGTCCCCGGCATGAACCGCAACAAGCGCGGGCTGGCGCTCGATCTGCGCACGCCGGGCGGCCGCGACGTGCTGATGAAGCTGGTGCACCGCGCCGATGTGTTCATGGAAGCGTTCGTGCCGGGCGTGATCGACCGGCTGGGCTTCGGCTGGGAAACGCTGCACGCGGCCAACCCCCGTCTCGTCTATGCCTCGATCTCGGGCTACGGCCAGACCGGCCCCTACGCGCCGCGCGCCGGCTACGATCCCTGCATCCAGGCCGAGGTCGGGCTGATGGACGCGACCGGCCCCGAAGGCGGCGAGATCTGCCGGGTCGGCACCGCGCCGATCGACTATTGCACCGGTTCGTTCTGCGCTGCCGGCATCGCGTTCGCGCTGCTTCATCGTCACAAGACGGGGCTCGGCCAGCGGCTCGATCTGTCGTTGTTCGAGGTCGGCCTGCACATGATGGGCCACTGGCTGACCAACTTCGCCCGCACCGGCGAGAATCCGGTGCGGATGGGCACGTCCAACTCGCTGCTGTTTCCGTTGCGGGTGTTTGCGACTCGCACCAAGGCGGTGTTCGTCGCCGGCACCAACGATTCCTTCTGGCGCATTCTCTGCACCGCGCTGGAGCGCCATGATTGGCTGAACGACGCGCGCTTCGCGACCAATGACGGTCGCATCGCCCATCGCGCGACGCTGGAGCCGCTGATCGAAGCGCATTTCGCCGCCCATACCGCCGAGGAACTGCTGGGACGCCTGATCCCTGCCGGCATGCCCTGCTCGGCCGTCGAGCGAGTCGGCGACCTGATCGACAATCCGCACGTCAAGGCGCGGGCTGCGCTGGTCGAGCTCGAGTATCCGGGGCTGGGTCCGGTCACCGCTCCGGTCAACCCCTTGCGCCTGTCGGCGGCGCCGGCCGAGGTGCGGCGACGCTCGCCGGAGATCGGCGAGCATACGCTGGAGATTCTGGGCGAGCTGGGTTACGCCGCCAGCGAGATCGCGGCGTTGCGCGCAGCCAAGGCGGTAGGGATTCCATGAAAGTCTTCTTCAGCGATCGACACGCCGCACACGACCCCGAGATGTTCTGGGTGCGCGGGACACGACAGAAGAGTGCCGAGCAACCCGAGCGGGCGACGCGGCTCCTGAGTGCGGCGCGCGACGCGGGTCACGAGATCGCCGCGCCGAGGGCGCAGGGTCTGGCGCCCGCCAAGTCTATTCACGGCGCCGACTATCTCGATTTTCTGCAGCACGCCGCGCGCGATTGGGCGAGCCTCGCGGGCGCGGGACCTGAGGTGCTGCCCAACGTCCATCCCGCGCGCTACCCCGCCACCTACCCGCGCAGTCTGGTGGGCCGCGCCGGCTGGCATCAGGTCGACACGGCCTGCCCGATCGGCCCCGGCACCTGGGACGCAGCCCTCGCCGCCACCCATGTCGCCGCCAGTGCGGCCGACACGGTGCTGGAGGGCGCGCGCGAGGCCTATGCGCTCTGCCGGCCGCCCGGTCATCACGCCTATGCCGACATGGCCGGCGGATTCTGTTTCCTCAACAACACCGCCATCGCCGCCCAGCGGCTGCGCACACGTCATGCACGCGTGGCGATCCTCGACGTTGATGTGCACCACGGCAACGGCACGCAGGGCATCTTTTGGGAACGCGACGACGTGCTGACGGTGTCGATCCACGCCGATCCGGCTGACTACTACCCCTACTTCTGGGGCCATGCGCATGAGAGCGGCACCGGCGCCGGCGCGGGGTTCAATCTCAACCTGCCGCTGCCGATGGGAAGTGGAGACGCCGCCTGGCTGGCCGCCGGCGAGACGGCGCTCGCGCGGGTCCGCGCCTTCGCGCCGGATGCGTTGGTGGTGGCACTCGGGCTGGATGCAAGCGAGAGCGACCCGCTGCAGGGGCTGCGCGTGACCGGCGATGGCTTCGCGGCGATGGCGGGGCGAATCGCGGGCGTCGGCCTGCCCACGGTTCTGGTGCAGGAAGGCGGCTATCTGAGCGACGATCTCGGCCGCAATCTGGTGCGCTTTCTGGCAGGCTTCGAGAGCGGGCGGCGGACGCTCTAGTCCCCGCCCGAGCCGGCGACGGCGATCACGGTCAGTTTGTCCGGCAGGTCGGCGCGGCTGATGTCGAGCACGGGTCGGTCGGGCCAGATGAATTCGTGCGGCAATGCCTCCATCAGGGCGAGGAACCGGTCGAGCTGACCGCGCCCCCAATAGTGCATCGGCAGCACGATCTTGGGCGAGATCTGGCGGATCACATCGACCATCAGCGGCTGGCCCATGGTGAAGGAGCCGTCGATCGGCACCATCAGGATGTCGATGCGGCCGAGCTCGTCCAGATGCTCGGGTGTCAGGCGATGATGGAGGTGGCCGAGATGGGCGAGGCAGAGATCGCCGATGCGGAAGCCGAAGATCGAATTACCGTTGATGCGCACATCACCGTCGCCCCACGAGCGCGCATTGGTCGGCACGTTCCAGACCTTGAGATCCCTGAAGTCGATATCGTGCTTGGCCTCGGTCTCGCCCTGTCGTGAGGGCCAGCCGCGCAGCACGTGGGCGATGCCGTCCTCGGGACTGTCGGTGTAGTGCGTGGAGTGGGCGTTGTTCATCGTGACAACGTCGGGCCGGCGGCCAAACCCGTTCACGCCGTTGTAGTCGGTGATGGCGCGCGCGCCCTGCGGCGTGTCGATCTGGAAGCTGGCGTGGCCCACGAAGGTCACGATGGCGCGACTGTCGGTGCCGCGTTCGGCGATCGCCACGCCGTCGAGCGAGGCGACTGCGATGCCGCCGCCGAGCTCCACCAGATTTTTCGAACACCGCGCCGCCGCCGGGCCCGCGAGCAGCGCCGCGGCGAGAAGGGCGAGCAGGAACCGGACGGGCATGGCGGTCTCCCCAAGGATGGCCGGTCCGATGATGCGGTCCGTCCCTGCATGCGGGCAAGCGGGCACGGATTTCGTCCGCAGTCATGCCGGACGCGAGAGGCTTCAGCCCGCCGGGCACGGAACGATCCCCGACAACAGACCGTTCACCGCCCCCGGCATTGACTCCCGGCTTCGGAAAAGACTAGAACAAAAACAGAACAAACAATCCCCATCCCTGCCAGCCGAGGGGACGATGCCGGTCATTTCCCTCAACGCCCTTGCCTCTCCAACGCTTCCCCGTCGGCCGGCCAACGACCCGGGAGCGGCCCCTATTCCGGCCGCCTTGCGCGAGCGGGTCCGGCGGCTGGAGCGCCAGTCGGGGGCCGTCCCCGGCCTGGTTGCCGGGCTCGGCCGGGCCGTGCCGCTGGGGCTGGCTGCTCTCGATGCCCGGCTGCCCGAGGGCGGGCTTGCGGCCGGCGCGGTGCACGAGATCGAGGCCGGCCTGCCCGCCCTGTCCCCGGACCGGCCGCTTGATGGCGCCACGTTGGGGTTCGCCGCCCTGATGCTGGGGCGCTTTTCCGATGCCGCCTGCCGCCAGGGCCGGCCGGGCACGCTCCTGTGGGTGCGCCGTCCGCGCGGCGTGTTCGATGCCCCGCCCTATGCGCCCGGCCTGGTGCCCTGGCTCGATCCGGCGCGGCTGCTGCTGGTCACCGTGGATCGCGAGGAGGACCTGTTCTGGGTCCTTGAGGAAGCATTGCGCACGCCCGGTATCGCCGCCGTTCTGGGCGAGAGTCGCGGCGCCGATCTCACCGCCGCGCGGCGCCTGTCACTGGCGGCGGAGAAGAACGGTGTGCCGGCGCTTCTGCTGCATCCGAGACCCGCACCGCCGCAGGGCGCCTGCGCCACCCGCTGGCGGGTGCGACCGCTGCCGTCGCGCTCGACACCGGGCCTGCGCGATCTCGGTCCGCCGCGCTGGCGGCTGGAACTGCGGCGCAACCGTTTCGGCGCGCCGTCCGCCGAGGAAATTCCAACCTGGGACGTGGAGTGGAGCGATGAAGCGCGTCATCTCGCTGTGGTTCCCCAAACTGTCGGTCGAGCGTCTAGCCCGTCCGGGCCAGGGCACAACGCCGCGCGACTGGTCGGCTAAGGCCGCCGCCACGCTCGCCTGGCCGCAGGGCGGGCCCCGGCTTGCTGCCGTCAATGCCCATGCCCGCGCCGCCGGCCTGCGGCCGGGCCTGCGCCTGCCAGATGCCCGGGCGCTCGTGCCCGATCTGGTGACGGCGGCGATCGAACCGGAGGCCGACCGGCGCTTCCTTGAGGCGATCGCAGGCTGGTGCGAACGCTACACGCCCTGGGTGGCGCTGGATCCGCTGGGCGCCGCCCTCGCTGCCGACGAAGTCGCGGCCTGCGCCGCCGGCGGTTTCGGCGGCGATGCCGGGTTGCTGCTCGACATCGCCGGCTGCGCCCATCTGTTCGGCGCGGGCGAAGCGGGCGAGCGGGCGCTGCTGGCCGATATGGTCGAGCGCCTCGCCCGACGCGACCTTGCCTGCCGCGCCGCTCTTGCCGACACGCCGGGCGCGGCCTGGGCGCTGGCCCGCCATGCCGAACGCCAGGCCGATCTCTTCTGTCCACCGGGCGCGCAGCGCGAACGTCTGGCAAGCCTGCCGGTCGAGGGGCTGCGGCTGGAGCCCGCGGTGCTCGACACGTTCCGGCGCCTCGGCCTACGTCGCATCGGCGATCTCTATCCCTTGCCGCGCGCGCCGCTCGCCCGCCGCTTCGGTGCCGCGACCCTGCAACGACTCGATGCGGCGCTGGGTCTGGTCGACGAAACGATCGAGCCGCGTCGGCCCGCACCCGCCTTCCGTACGCGCATGGCCTTCGCCGAGCCGATCGGCCGACCCGAGGACATCGCCGCCGCCACCGGCCGCCTGCTCGCCGCACTCTGCCGGCAGTTCGAGCAGGCGGGTCTGGGCGCACGCCGCCTCGAAGTGGCGCTGCACCGCGTCGATGGCTCGACCGACCGCACTGCCATCGGCACCGGCCGGCCCAACCGCGATGCAACGCTGCTGATGAAACTGTTCGAGGAACGGCTGGCCGAACTCGATCCCGGCTTCGGCGTCGAGCTGATGATTCTGGCCGCGCCCGAGGTGGAAGCCTGGGACGGCGCGCAAGAGGCGCTGCCCTCGGCCGAGCTGGCGCCGCCGCCGGCCCGCGACGATGCCACGACCGACCTTGCCGACCGGCTGGAGGCGCGGCTGGGCGCGGGCAATGTCGTGCGCCTGCATCCTTGCGAGAGCCATCTGCCGGAGCGTGCCTGGCGCGCCGCACCGGCCGCCCGCCCGGCCGCCGCCGGCCTGTGGCGCCGCGCCGCCACCTTCACCGGCGCGCGCCCGGCCCGTCTGCTGGGCCGGCCCGAGCCGGTCGATGTCAGCGCGCCCCTGCCCGACGATCCGCCGCTGGTGTTCCGTTGGCGCCAGCGCGCGCATCGTGTGGTGCGTGCCGAAGGACCCGAGCGCATCGCCGACGAATGGTGGCGCGGCCGTGCCGCGACCGGCGCAGGCTCGACGACCGATCGGCCGCCGCTGGTGCGCGACTATTACCGTGTCGAGGACGACGACGGCGCGCGCTTCTGGCTGTTCCGCGACGGGCCCTACACCGCGCCGTCGGACGAACCCGCCCGGCCCGCACCGCGCTGGTTCCTGCACGGTTTCTGCGCCTGAGATCGGCGATGTCGCCATGGTCGCCTATGCCGAGCTTCAGACCACGACCAATTTCAGCTTCCTGCGCGGCGGCTCGCATCCGGCCGAGTTGGTGGCCGAGGCGGCGCGGCTCGGCCATGCGGCCATCGGCATCGCCGATCGCCATACGCTGGCCGGCGTCGTGCGCGCCCATGTGGCCGCGAAAGAGGCCGGGCTGCGCCTGCTGGTCGGCACCCGACTCGACACCCGCGACCGCCATTCGCTGATCGTCTATCCCACCGACCGCGCTGCCTATGGCCGGCTCTGCCGGTTGCTGACGCTCGGCAATCGCCGCGCCGCCAAGGCCGAGTGCGATCTTTCCTTCGACGACATCGCCGGCCATGCCGAGGGACTGATCGCCATCGCCCTGCCGCCGCGGCGCCCCGACGATCCGGCCTTCGCCGTCCGGCTCGCCGCCACGGCGGAGCTGTTCGGCGATCGCGCCTATCTTGCCGCGAGCGCGCTCTATCGCGGCGACGACGCGCGCCGACTCGCCACACTCGACGGGCTGGCGGCACGGCACCGTCTGGGCCTGCTCGCCGTCAACGACGTGCACTATCACGCTCCCCACCGGCGAGCGCTGCAGGATGTGGTGACCGCGATCCGGCTCGGCCGCACCGTCGAGACGCTGGGCTGGCATCGCTTCGCCCATGCCGAGCGCCATCTCAAGCCGCCCGAGGAGATGGCGCGCCTGTTCCGCCGTCATCCACGCGCGATCGAACGCACGACGGAGCTGGTCGGGCGCTGCGGCTTCTCGCTCGACCAGCTCGTCTATCGCTATCCGGTCGAGGACGAGGCCGGCGAGATGCCGCAAGCCAAGCTCGCGCGGCTCGCCTGGGCGGGCGCGGCCTGGCGCTACCCCGGGGGCGTTCCCGACAGCGTCGCGGCGGCGATCCGTCACGAGCTCGCGCTGATCGCCGAGCTCGCCTACGCCCCCTACTTCCTCACCGTCCACGAGATCGTCACCTACGCCCGCTCGATCGGCATTCTCTGCCAGGGCCGCGGCTCGGCCGCCAACTCGGTGGTCTGCTACTGCATTGGCATCACCTCGGTCGATCCGGTGAAGGTCGATCTTCTGTTCGAGCGTTTCGTGTCGGCTTCGCGCGATGAGCCGCCCGACATCGATGTCGACTTCGAGCATGAACGCCGCGAGGAGGTGATCCAGTGGATCTACCGCCGCTACGGCCGCGAGCGTGCCGGTCTCGCCGCCACCTTGATCCGCTACCGCAGTCGCAGTGCCATCCGCGATGTCGGCAAGGCGCTCGGCCTGTCGAGCGACATGCTGGGCGTCCTGGCCGACACCGTCTGGGGCTCGGGCTCGGGTGGCCTGAACCTCGACCATGTGCGCGAGGCCGGGCTCGATCCGCGGGCGGCCGATCTCGCCCGCGCGCTTGAGCTGTCGCGCACGCTCTGCGGCTTCCCGCGGCATCTGTCCCAGCATGTCGGCGGCTTCGTGGTCACGGCCGGGCGCCTCGACGAGTTGGTGCCGATCGGCAACGCGGCGATGGAGGACCGCACCGTTCTCGAATGGGACAAGGACGATCTCGACGCGCTGCGCATCCTCAAGATCGACGTGCTGGCGCTCGGCATGCTCACCTGCATCGCCAAGGCCTTCGCCCTGCTGGAACGTCACCGCGGCCTCAGGCTCGATCTCGCCACCGTGCCGGCCGAGGATCCGGCGGTCTACGACATGCTGGGCCGCGCCGACTCGCTTGGCGTCTTCCAGGTCGAGAGCCGGGCGCAGATGTCGATGCTGCCGCGCCTCAGGCCGCGGCATTTCTACGATCTGGTGATCGAGGTGGCGATCGTGCGGCCTGGCCCCATCCAAGGCGACATGGTGCATCCCTACCTGCGCCGCCGCGACGGCATCGAGAAGGTTGAGTACCCGTCCAACGAACTGCGGCAGGTGCTGGAGAAAACCCTGGGCGTGCCGCTGTTCCAGGAACAGGCGATGAAGATCGCCATCGTCGCGGCGGGCTTCACCCCGGGCGAGGCCGATCTCCTGCGCCGCGCCATGGCGACCTTCCGCCATACCGGCACCATTCACACCTTCGAAGCCAAGATGATCGAGGGCATGGTGGCGCGCGGCTACGAGCGTTCCTTCGCCGAACGCTGCTTTCACCAGATCGAGGGCTTCGGCGAGTACGGCTTCCCGGAAAGCCATGCCGCGAGCTTCGCGTTGCTGGTCTATGTCTCGGCCTGGCTGAAGTGCCACCATCCGGCGGCCTTCACCGCCGCCCTGCTCAACGCCCAGCCGATGGGCTTCTATGCGCCCGCCCAGCTGGTGCGCGACGCGCGCGAACACGGCGTCGAGGTGCGGCCACCCGATGTCAACGCAAGCGACTGGGACAATACGCTGGAGCCGGTCGCCGGCGACGCGCTCGCCTTGCGACTGGGGTTGCGCCAGGTCGACGGGCTGGCTGAGGCCGAGATGCGCCGCCTGGTCGAGGCGCGCGGCCACGGCTATCGCGATGTCGCCGACCTGTGGCGACGCTCGGGCCTGTCGCGGCGGGCGCTGGAGAAACTCGCCCGCGCCGACGCTTTCGCAAGCCTTGGTCTCACGCGCCGCGACGTGCTGTGGGCCGCACGCGGCCTCAGCGACGCCCGCCTGCCCCTGTTCGATGGGGCGACGACGGCGGCGGCCGGACGGGAGCCCGCTGTCGCGCTGCCGCTCGCCAGCCTGGGCGAGGAGGTGGTGGACGACTACGCCTCGATCGCGATGTCGCTCAAGGCCCATCCGCTCCAGCTCCTGCGCGAGACACTGGCCGAGCGCGGCGTCGAACGCAGCGACCGGCTGGCCGAAGTCGCCAACGGCACGCGCCTATGGGTGGCGGGATTGGTGCTGGTCCGCCAGCGCCCGGGCACAGCCTCGGGGGTGGTGTTCGTGACCCTGGAGGACGAAGCCGGCATTGCCAATCTGGTGGTCTGGCCCCAGGTCTTCGAGGCGCATCGCCGAACCGTGATCGGCGCGCGCCTGCTGGTCGTGCGCGGCCGGGTGCAGCGCGAGGGGCTGGTGATCCACCTGGTGGCGGAAGAGCTGGTCGATGCCTCGCCGCTGCTCGACACGCTCGCCGATTCCGAAGCGCCGTTGCGTCCGCGGATCGCCCCGGCCGACGAGGCACGCTCCGACAAGGGCAGTCGACGTTCCCCCTCGCGTCGCTCCGATGTCGCCGCCACCCGCCTCGCCATCCCCGAAGCGAACGCCACGCGCCACCGCACCAGCCGCGCGATCAACCAGCCCAGCCGGGACTTCCACTGAAGCGACTGGTTCAGGTCACGAAGGTGTTCCGCGCCGGGCGGGATCGCTCATGACCCGCCTCGCTGCCTGTTCATGCGCCCTTTCGGCCTAAGGGCGATCCGCCGCCAGATTTGACCGAGGTCAAGGCCCCCTGGGCGCCGGGGCGCGAAGATCGGAGCCGTACTTCACAGGAGGTTCCGATGCCGACCAACGAACTCGCCTTTCTGACCTTCGCCTGCGCCGCCTTCGTCGGCTTCGGCGTGGTTCTGGCCTGGATGTATGTCGACTACAAATCCTGGAAGCAGGCTGCCCGCTAAAGCCTCGTCGCCTCGGCGATAAGGTCCTGCGCCGCCTCGTCCAGCAGTTCGTCGTCGGCGCTGCCGCCCCTGATCTGCTCCCGGCCGATCTCGAGGAGCACCGGGACGGCGAGCGGCGAAATGCGGTCCAGCCGCCGGTAGTCGATCCGCCCCTTGGCGCGCGTCAGGAGATCGCCCAACCGACGCAGGTCGGCGAGCTGCCACGCCGCGTCCTGGCGCGTCGCCTGCAGCAGCACGTGATCCGGCTCGTGCCGGCGCAGCGTGTCGTAGATGAGATCGGCGCTGAACGTCACCTGCCGGCGCGATTTCTCCTCGCCCGGAAAGCGCCGCTCGATCAGCCCGGCGATCACCGCGACGTTGCGGAACGAGCGACGCAGCATGGTCGACTCGTCCATCCAGGCCTCGAGATCGTCGCCCAGCATGTCCTGATCAAAGAGCTGCGCGAGTTCGCCGTCGGTCGGCGCCCGCAGGCCCCACAGCCCCAGCACATAGTCGGTGGCGACGAAGCCCAGCGGGCGCAGGCCCAGCCGTTCCATGCGGCGCGTGAGCAACATGCCGAGCGTCTGGTGCGCGTTGCGTCCCTCGAAGCAATAGGCCACCAGATACTGCTTGCCGCCGCGCGGGAAGCCTTCGACCAGCAGGCGATCGGCCCGCGGCAAGGTTGAGCGCAGTCGCTGGATGCGCAGCCACTCGCGCACCTCCGGTGGCAGCTTGGGATGGCGCGACGGCTCCTGGAGAATCGCGCGCACCCGATCGGCGAGGAACGTGGAAAGCGGCAGACGCCCGCCGCCATAGACCGGCACGCGCGGATCGCCGCCCGTGGCGGGACTGACCTCGGCGGCCAGCCCCTTCACACCCTCGAAGCGCAGGAGACGGCCGCCGAACACGAACGTGTCGCCGGCGACCAGCCCCTGGATGAAGGCTTCCTCGACCTCCCCCAGAACGGGCCCTCGTCGGAGCTTCACCTTCAGGAGTGGCAGCTCGACGATGGTGCCGACATTCATGCGGTACTGCCGCGCCACCAGCGGCGAGGCCAGCATCCACCACCCGTCCGGCAGGCGCTTCAGCCGATGCCACCGTTCATAGGCGGCAAACGCGTAGCCGCCGGTCGCTACAAACTCGAAGGTGCGATCGAAGAGGGTCCGATCGAGCGCGCGGTACGGCGCGGCCCGCCGCACCTCGGCGAACAGCGCGTCAGGCTCGATCGGCTGGGCGCAGGCGCGACCCACGATGTGCTGCGCCAGCACATCGAGACAGGGGGGCCTAGGCGGATCGCCATCGAGCTCGGCCGCCTCGACCGCCTCAAGCGCGGCGAGCGACTCCAGAACCTCGAACCGGTTGGCCGGCGCGATCAGCGCGCGGCTCTGCTCATCGAGGCGATGATTGGCGCGCCCGATACGCTGCATCAGCCGGCTGACGCCCTTGGGCGCACCCACTTGAATCACCAGATCGACATTGCCCCAGTCGATGCCGAGATCGAGCGAGGAAGTCGCCACCACGGCGCGCAGCTTGCCCACCGCCATCGCCGCCTCGACCTTGCGGCGCTGCTCGATCGCGAGCGATCCGTGATGCAGGCCAATGGGCAGGTTGTCGTCGTTCAAACGCCACAGCCAGTCGAAAACCAGCTCAGCCTGGGCGCGCGTGTTCACGAACACGATCGAGGTCTTGTGCTGCCGGATGGCGTTGTGGATCTCGGGCACCGCGTGACGCCCCATGTGGCCGCCCCACGGCACGCGATCCTGCGGCTGCAACAGCGCGACGGTGGGCGGCGCCCCGGGCTCGCCGCGCACGATCTGCGCCGGGGCGCCGCGGAAGCCCAGCCAGTCGGCCAGCGCCGGCGGATCGGCGACGGTCGCCGACAGCCCGACGAAGCGAGCCTGCGGCGCGAGTGCAGCGAGGCTTGCAAGACAAAGCGCCAGATGATGGCCGCGCTTGGTGGTGGCAAGGACGTGCAGTTCGTCGACGATCACGCAGCGCAACGCGCGGAACGAGTCGGCCGCGTCGGGGTAGCTCAACAACAGCGCCAGCGACTCCGGCGTCGTCAGCAGAATGTCGGGAGGCCGTTCGCGCTGGCGCAGCCGCCGGCTCTGGGGCGTGTCGCCGGTGCGTGTCTCGGCCCGCACTGGCAGGCGCATCTCGGCAATCGGCGCTTCCAGATTGCGCCGGATGTCGGTCGCGAGCGCCTTCAGCGGCGAGATGTAGAGCGTATGCAGGACGCCGCGCCCCTTGGCATGGTCGGCGTCGAGGCCGGCGGCGCGTCGCTGGCTGAGTTCCAGCAACGACGGAAGAAACCCGGCCAGCGTCTTGCCGCCGCCAGTGGGCGCGATCAGCAGCCCATCGACACCGCGCTCGGCGAGGTCGAGCAAGGCCAGCTGATGCCGGCGCGGCTGCCAGCCCCGGGTCGCAAACCACCCCGCGAAGGGCTGCGGTAGCGCGGACGCCGGCAATGCCGGTTCGGCGGCCGGGGCGACCGCCGCTGCGGGCGTCGCTAGCCGATCCGTCCTAGTCGCGAATAGCGGCAAGGCAGGTGGGGTCTTGCGGCGCGCCATCGGCCGACGCTAGAGCGGATCGCGGCCCAGTGGAACCGGCTTGCCGGGGTGCCTGTCGATCCCCATTATCCGGTCGCATCGGAGATTCAGCCCATGATCGACCCGTTCGGTCGTTCCATCACCTATCTGCGTGTCTCGGTCACGGATCGCTGCGACTTCCGCTGCGTCTACTGCATGGCCGAGGACATGACGTTCCTACCCAAGGCCGACGTGCTGTCGCTGGAGGAGCTGGAGCGGCTGTGTTCGGCCTTCGTGCGTCGCGGCGTTCGCAAGCTCCGCCTTACCGGCGGCGAGCCGCTGGTGCGCAAGAACGTGATGTCGCTCTTCCGCGGTCTCGGCCGGCACCTCGACAGCGGCGCGCTGGACGAGCTCACGCTCACCACCAACGGCAGCCAGCTCGAGAAGTACGCCGCCGACCTCGCGGCGATCGGGGTGCGGCGGGTCAACGTGTCGATGGACACGCTCGATCCGGCGAAGTTCCGCGAGCTCACGCGCTGGGGCGATCTCGACCAGGTGATGCGCGGTCTCGACGCGGCGCAGCGCGCTGGCCTCGCGGTGAAGATCAACGCGGTCGCGCTGCGCGGGACCAACGACGCGGAGTTTCCCGAGCTGATCCGCTGGAGCCACGGACGCGGCATGGACCTCGTGCTGATCGAAGTGATGCCGATGGGCGATATCGGCGGCGACGCACGGCTCGATCAATACCTGCCGCTGTCACTCGCCCGCCAGCAGCTCGCGCGCGACTTCACGCTGGAAGAGACCGATTACCGGACAGGCGGCCCGGCGCGCTACTTCCGTGTCGCTGAGACCGGCGGCCGGCTGGGCTTCATCACGCCGCTCACCCACAATTTCTGCGAAAGCTGCAATCGCGTGCGGCTTACCTGCACCGGCACGCTCTATATGTGCCTGGGCCAGGAGGACGCGGCGGACCTGCGCGCGCCGCTGCGCGCCTCCGAAAGCGACGACCAGCTTGACGCCGCCATCACCGCTGCGATCGCCCGCAAGCCCAAGGGCCATGACTTCGTGATCGACCGGCGCACCCACGGGCCCGCGGTACCGCGCCACATGAGCGTCACCGGCGGCTGATCCTCAGGCGCCGGTGCGGGTATCGCCGGTCTTCACCTCGGCGCGGCGGATCGCCTCGCGGTGGGAAATGTAGGTGGCGCTGGAGAAGATCACCGCCGCGCCGATGAAGGTCCACATATCGGGACGCTGCGAGAACAGCAGGAGCCCGAACACTGTGTTCCAGATCAGCGACAGGAAGCCGATCGGCTGCAGCAGCGTGATGTCGGCGAGCTGGTAGCCGCGCTGCATGGCGAGGTGACCGGTAGTGCCGCAGAAGCCCGCTGCCAAGAACCAACCGACATCGGTCCAGCTCGGGTCCTGCCAGTGGGCGAGCGCAAACGGAAAGGCGCAGACCACGATCACGATGTTCTGCCAAATCACGATGTTGTTCGCTGAATCGGTGCGGGCCAGCGCCTTGGCGATCAGGTTGGAGGCCGAAAAGAGCGGCGTCGAGGCGAGGATACAGAGCGCGCCCAGGCCGATCTCGCCGAAACCGGGCCGCACGATGATCATCGCGCCCGCGAACCCCACGAGTACCGCGACCCAGCGACGAAACCGCACGTTCTCGCCGAGAAACAGCGCCGCCCCGATGGTGATGAAGATGGGCCCGGTGAAGCCGAGCGCCGTGATGTCGGCGAGGGTCGCGAGCGGCAGACCGACGAACCACAACAGCATGCCCGAGGTATGGAGCGCGCCGCGCACGACATGCAGGCCGAGTCGCTCAGTCGAGAGCGACGCGGTCAGGCCCTGGCGCCACAGGATCGGCAGCAGGAACAACGCGCCGAACGCGTAGCGATCGAACGCCATCACCCAGGAATTGAGGTGCTGCGCGGGGTAGAGCGTGCAGACGTTCAGGAGCGCGAACAGGACGCCCGACAGGGCGACCCAGAGAATGCCGCGGAGATTGGGAGTGAGCGCCAGCCAGCGCTCCAGAAGGGAGTTCACTGACCGACCTTAGCCCAGGTCGCGCCAGCCGTGCGACCCGCCGACGCGGGGCTCCTATGCGCCGGCTGCGACGTTCACCGCAGCGACAAGCGGCTCGCCGCGCAACGCCGTCACCCGCGCCACCAGCTCCTCGATATAGGGATCGTGAACGCCGATCTCCCGGGCATGCTTGGCGGTGCTCGCGAGATAGTCGCGGCAGGCGCCGCGGCGGCCCTCGGCAAAGGCGATATGATGCGCGGCCGTGTCGAGCGGCAGACCGCCGCAATACTGGCAATGCGCGGTATCGACTGCGAACGTGACCGCCTCGACCGTGCGGCCATCGCGCAACTTCACCGGCACCCAGACGGGCACATAGACGCCCGAGAGCATCTCGCGGTTCCACAGGATGGCGAGTTCGGAGCGCACCTGGTGCGGCGCGAGACGGAATGCCACGCCCTCGCAGTCGCCGCCGCGCTCCAGCGCCAGCATCAGGCCGGGCAGCTCGGGCGTGCCGCGACCGAGCGGCGTGTAGAAGCAGAAGGAACGACGGAAGCCGTCGACTCGACCGGTGGCTCGCTCCGCGTACTCGATGGCGGGGTTCCACATCAGCGAGCCATAGCCGAAGATCCAGGCCTCCTCGCCCTGCTTGTACCGCGCCAGCGCCCCGGCCAGACTCTCGGCCCGTTGCTCGCGGCTCAGGAAGAAGTCGTAGCCGAGCGCGCGGGCATCGGCCACGATCTGGTCGATCCGCTCCGGCGTCAGTTCCTCGCGCTTGATCACGATGGCGGCTCCGTCCCGGTTCAGTTCGCCGCGTAGACGATCGACATCGTCTCGGCAACGCAGGCCGGGCGCTCCTGGCCCTCGATCTCGATGGTGATCTGGTTGGTGAGGCGCACGCCACCGCCATCCATCTTCTCGGCGGCCATCAGCTTGGCGCGGGCGCGCACCCGCGAGCCGGCCCGCACGGGGCTGGTGAACCGCACCTTGTTGCAGCCGTAGTTGATGCCGTTGCGCACGTTGTTGATGTGCGAGATCTGGTGATTGAGCATGGGGATCAGCGACAGGGTGAGAAAGCCATGGGCGATGGTCTTGCCCTCCGGCATGTCGCGTTTGGCCCGCTCGACATCGACATGGATCCACTGGTGGTCGCCGGTGGCCTCCGCGAACTGGTCGATTCGACTCTGGGTCACCTCGACCCAGTCGCTCACGCCGATCTCCTGGCCCACCACCTTGAACATCTCGCTCGGGTGGGCGAACTCGCGCTTGGCCATCGTCTTGTCCCTCTTGGCGTTTCCTCCGGCCCGCAGGCCGGCGGCATACGACGGAATTGCAAGGCGCCGGTCAAGCCCTCCCTTGTCCGAAGGTCAGGCCTGACACGCGGAACGAGTGTAACCGCATTGCGCGACATCCCAAGACCTCGCCGGGTGCTATTTGTAACGATGCCCGTGGATAAGCATGATGCGATCCGGATACGGAGGATACCGATGGCTTACGAAACGATACTGGTCGACACGCAGGACGGCGTCCGCACGATCAAGCTGAACCGGCCGGAGCGGCTGAACGCCTGGACCGCCCAGATGCATCGCGAGCTCAAGGACGCGATGCTGAATGCCGGCGAGGACAGCGCGGTGCGCGCGATCGTGCTAACCGGCGAGGGTCGGGGCTTCTGCGCTGGCGCCGACATGCAGGGCTTGCAGGCGATCGGCGCGGCCGGCGCCGCGCAGGATCGCTCGACCAAGGCACGGGCGATCCCGACCGGTGGCAGCAACTCGGCCGAGTTCCGCATGACCTACGGCTACTTCCCGTCCATCCCGAAGTTCATCGTGGCGGCGATCAACGGCCCCTGCGCGGGTCTGGGGCTGGTGATCGCGCTCTATGCCGACCTTCGCTTCGCCGCCCAGGGCGCGGTGTTCACCACCGCCTTCGCCCAGCGCGGTCTGATCGCCGAGCACGGTGTGAGCTGGCTGCTGCCCCGGCTGGTTGGATTGCCGAACGCGCTCGACCTGCTCTGTTCGGCGCGCAAGTTCGGCGCCGCCGAGGCCCTGTCGATGGGCATGGTGAACCGCGTCTGCGCCGACGCCAGCCTGCTCGCCGAGGCGCAAACCTACGCCCGGCAGCTGGCCCAGACCGTCTCGCCGCGCTCGGTGACCACGATCAAGCGGCAGCTGTGGGAGGCGGAGTTCCAGTCGCTTACGCAAGCGACGGCGGCGGCCAACCACGAAATGGAGCTGAGCTTCGCCACGGAAGACTTCAAGGAAGGCGTCGCCCATTTCCTCGAGAAGCGGCCAGCACGTTTCACCGGCCGCTGATCAAGGCTCAGCCGAAACTGCGTTCCTTCCACCACGGGAAGTAGGACGGCATGCCGTCGCTCACCTTCATCGGGAAGCGCGCCGGGCGCTTTTCGAGGAAGGCAACGACGCCCTCCTTCACATCGGCCGACTTGCCGCGGGCGTAGATGCCCTTGGAGTCGACCTTGTGCGCCTCCATCGGGTGATCGGCGCCCAGCATCTTCCAGATCATGTGGCGATTGAGCGCCACCGAGACCGGCGCGGTGTTGTCGGCGATCTCGCGCGCGAGCGCGTGGGCCGCCGGCAGAAGCTCCTCGGGCTTGTGGATCGAGCGCACCAGTCGGCCGCGCAGCGCCTCCTCGGCGTCGAAGACGCGGCCAGTCATCACCCACTCCAGCGCCTGCTGCGGCCCGACCAGGCGCGGGAGGAACCAGCTCGAACAGGCCTCCATCACGATCGCGCGGCGCGTAAACACGAAGCCGTAGCGCGCCGCCTGCGAGGCGAGCCGAACGTCCATGGCGAGCTGCATGGTGACGCCCACGCCCACGGCGGGCCCGTTGCAGGCCGAGATGGTGGGCTTCAGGCTCTCGTAGAGCCGCAGGGTTAGCAATCCGCCGCCATCGCGATGGCCATCGAGGCCGGGATCGACCGGGCCGCGATTGCTGCTGTCGAAGGTATTGGCACCACCCGAGAGATCGGCACCGGCACAGAAGCCGCGCCCCGCCCCAGTGAACAGAACGGCGCGCACATCGTCGGCGCGGTCGGCGCGGTCCAGCGCGTCCAACAGCTCCGACAGCATGCGGCCGGTGAAGGCGTTCAGCTTGTCGGGGCGGTTCAGGGTGATCGTGAGGATACCGCTCGCGACCTCATACTTGATCTGCTCGTACTGCACGGTGCTTGCCTCAGTGCTGGTGGATCAGGATGACGCCGCCCATGATGAGGGCGAGGCCGGCGAACTGCTTCAGCCCGAACGGCTCGCCGAACAGATAGTGTCCAGCGACGGCGATCAGGGCGTAGGACAACGATACGCTGGGAAAGGCCACCGATACCGGGATCTTGCGCAGCGCCACGATGTAGAGAAAGGCCGCCCCGCCATAGAGCGCGAGGCCGACGATGGTGCTTGGCCGGAAGAGCTGGCTTACATAGTCGGGCGCGGTCGAGCCCTGCTTCAGGAGCAACTGGCCCACGATCCCTGCCAGGATGCCGACGCCCAGCGCCACATAGTACCAGGTCATGTCCGCTCCGCCCTTTCCGCCGGGCGCCGGAAGGGCCGCCCAGCCTCCGCCGTGTCGACCGCGGGTCGGTCGACCGCAAGCGCGCCGGCTGCATCACGCACGAAGGTCTCGCGCACCAGATACTGCGGCTTGCGATTCACCGCGAGGAACATCCGGCCGAGATACTCGCCGATCAGCCCGACCAGGACGAGCTGCACGCCGGCCAGGAGCAGCACCGCGACCATCAGCGAGGCCCAGCCTTGCGGCGGTCGGTCCGAGAGGATCGCCTCGCCGATCACGATCATCGAGGCGAGCGCCCCCAGGGCGCCGATGCCGAGCCCGACCAGCGTCGCGAGCCGCAGCGGCATCACCGAGAAATTCAGGAACATGGAGAGCCACAGCCGCACCAGCCGGCGCAGCGTGTAGTTGGACTCGCCATCGGCGCGCTCGAGGTGGGCCACCTGCAGGCGGCCGACTTTCTGCGTCACCTGGAACACCAGCCCGTCGACATAGGGATAGGGACCCTCGTAGGACGCGACCACGCGCTCGCGCACGAACGCCGACAGGCAGCGGAAGCTCGACAGATAGAGGCCCGGCGGCTTGTCGATGAGGCGATCGGCGCACCAGTTGGTGAAGCGGCTGCCGAGATTGCGCCAGCTCTCGTGCTTCTTGTCCTCGTAGAACGAGTAGACCGCGTCGTAGTCCCCGTCGCGGGCATGTTCGAACAGGCGCAGCACCTCGCCCGGCGGGTTCTGCAGATCGTCGTCCATGGTGACGGTATAGGCACCGCGCGCGCGGGCCAGCCCCGCCATGACCGCGTTGTGTTCGCCAAAGTTGCGGCTGAGACTGACCACGGTGACCGGAGCGCCGGGCTCGGCGGCCAACCGCTTGCAGACTGCAAGGCTGTCGTCGGGGCTGCCATCGACCACCAACACGATCTCGAGCCCGCCCGGCACCGCCAGGGCTCGGAGGGCCTCGACCAGACGGCCGACCGTGCCCGCCCCGTTGTAGACGGGCACGACAATCGACAAAGCGGGGCCGGGTTCCGTCATTCGAGCGGCGCCGGAGCGGCCGGGGTGCGGCGGATGGGGTCGTGCCAAGGGATCACAATCCCTTTGTACGCGCCCGCCAAGGCGAGACAAGGGCGGCTCAGCGGCCCCTCGCGGGCCGCGGAGCGTGCTATCGTCGCGGCCCCGTGAGCGACCCGACCTCCCCCGGCAGCCAGCCCGCGATCCCCGCCATGTCGCGGCGCGTGGAACGGCTTCTCTCCGTGCCGCTGTTCGCGCTGCCGGCGCTCTGGTGCCTCGTCTATTTCGTGCCGCCGCTCAACCACGATGTCGGCGCCGTGCTGGACGTGGTGGGTCGCTGGATGTCGGGCGAGCGGCTCTATGTCGACATTATCGATGAGAATCTGCCGCTCACTTTCGTGATCCACGTCCTGCCCGTGATGCTGGCCAAGTGGCTCCCAGGCTCGACCCCCTTCTGGTTCTATGCCTGCGTGGTGGCGGGCGTCGCCGCCTCGTTCGCCGCCTGCCGACGGCTGGTCGCTCTGGTGCCATCGGCGGACCATGCACTGACAGAAACGCTGTTCCCCCCCGTCCTGCTGTTTTTGTTCGTCGTGCTGCCGAACGAGCATTTCGGTCAGCGCGAGCACCTGATGTTCGTGGCCGCCGCGCCGTATCTGCTCATGTCGATGGCCCGGGCCGAAGATGTGCGGCCGGGCGTCGGTGTGTCGATCGCCGCCGGTTTGGTCGCCGGCACCTTCCTTGCAGTCAAGCCGCACTACCTCGCCATCCCGCTCGCGGTCGAGCTCTACCTGCTGGCACGGCGAGGCTGGCGGGTCACCTTCACCGATCCGCTGCCCTGGGCCGTGGGTGCGTGCGCCGTGGCGCACCTCGTGGCGATGTACACTGTGTTCGACGTCTACGGCACGTTCGTGATGCCCATGGCGGTCGAAGCCTATAGCCCGATCGGCGACCAGAAATGGTACCAGGTTCTCTTCTCCAACGTGCTTGCGCCTACCTTGATCGCGCTGGGCGTGTTTGGCGCGCTGGCGGTCTGGCTCACCCGCACCCGGGCGGCGCAGGTGCTGGTGGCGTTCGGCGTCGGCGCGGCGGTGTCGGCGATCGCGCAGAACAAGGGCTGGCCCTACCACGTACTGCCCGCGCTCTCGGTGACCATTCTGCTCGCGACGCTCACCGTCTCGCAGACCGTCGACCGGTACCTGCCGATCGACCGGCGCGCCCATCGGCTGCCCGTGACGGCAATCACGGCGACTCTCGTCGGGCTGCTGTACTTCCAGGCCGCGCTCTACACGCCGCCTTTCTACAAGCAACGCCAGTTCGAAGAATCCATCGTGGCGCGGCTGATGCACGTCGTGGAGGCCAACGCCCCCAACCGGACCGTGCTCTTTCTGTCACCCGGCATCTACCCGATCTGGCCGCTGGTGAACTACCTTGAGGGCCGCAACACCGCGCGCTTCCTGTCCACCTGGGTGTTGCAGGGCGCCTACGCCGCCTGCGACGACTTCCCCGCGCTCTACAATCCGCCGGACACGATGGGCGACAACGAGAAGTTCGTGTTCGAGGCCTACATCGAGGATTTCGCGCGCGAGAAGCCCGACTTGCTGTTGGTCGACCGGATCGCGGGCGTCCCGCGCTGCCAGGGGCGCGAGTTCGACTATCTGGAGTATTTCCAGCAGAGTCCGGCCTTCGTCGCGGCGTTCGAGAGCTACGAACATCTGATGGATCTGGACCGCTACCGCATCTTCCGCCGCAAGCGCTGAAGCTCAGCCGCGTCCGGCGAGCGCCTGCGCGCGGAACGCTGCCGGAATCTTCTCCGGATCGGGCACGCGAAAGACACCCGAGGCCACCAGCACGATCTCGCCCCCACACACCAGATCGGTGTTGGCGAAGCAGAAATTGACGGTCCGTCGCGAGATCCGCGCCTTGCCTTCAAGCCACTGGCCCAGTCGCGCGCCGCGTACGAACTCGCTGGATAGCGACACGGTGGGGTGCGGCCAGCGGATGCCGGTGGCGAAGCCCGAGCCCATGCCCATCACCATGTCCGCGACAGTCACCAGCAACCCGCCATGTGCCCAGCCCAGGGGGTTGCCATGCCGGCGTTCGAGCGGCAGGCCGACGCGCAGCCCATCGGACTCGACCTTGAACCAGAGCGGGCCCGCCAGCGCCACGAAATCGTCGGGCACCTCGAGCTTCTGGAAACCTTCGGGAACGGCTTGGGTCATGGCGGGTACAGTCCGTCGGGAGAGGTGGCGAGGCGGTCGAGCGCGTGGCGAACCTCGGGCGGGAACGCGGTAGACCGGTGCGTCGCCTCGTCGAGGCACACCATGGTCGCACGGAGCGTGGCGGTGCAGTTGCCCGCCGCATCGAACAGAGCCTGGCCGATCACCATCCGCTTCTCGAAGACTTCCACCACGCGCGCGCACGCTGTGGCGCGGCCGGGATAGAACATCTGACGACGGAAATCGACCTCCAGCCGACCCACCACCATGCGCACGCGCGGCAGCTCGGGCCGGCGCACGATCTCGCCGATATAGCGGACGCGGGCAGTCTCCATCAGCTGCGTGAAGGCGCCGTTGTTGACGTGGCCGTTCGCGTCCTGGTCGGCGAAGCGCAGATTCTCGTCGGTCGCGAAGCCGTAGAGCGCGCGCTGGGTCAGGTCCATCGCTCAGCCCTCTTGGAACGCCAACGCGACGCCCGCGGCCTCGCCCGCCGCCACGAGCAGCCGACCGGCCGACCGACGGAACGCCACACCACCCTGCCCCAGCCTCGCCGCGCAGCGATCGAGGCTCGTCACCCGGAAGGCGAGGAGCGCGGGATGATCGTCGCTGCGGGCCGGCACGAGCCCGTCGTGCCGTCGCGCGAAGACATCACGGGTCATGTATTCCAGCGGGATCGTGCCGGTGCCGACGGAGAGCCCATCCGCGGTCGCCTGCACCGCACCGGTGCCGAAGAACTTGGCCAACAACGTCGACTGGCCGGCCGGGGCATCGCACACCACCACCGCACCCGCTAGCGCGACGGCGCCATTGTCGTGCTGCGACCATTCGGGTCGGTAGACGAACCCGGGCGTCAAGTGATCGCAGGCAAAGAGCCCCACCACCGGATAGTGCGGTTTGGGGACGCGCACGGTCCGGAACCGGGCATGCTCGGTGCGCCCCGCGATCTCGACATCGCGACCGAAGGCCAGAGGTGCATCGGGCGCGAGACCGGCCTCGCGCCACGCGGCATGCACGAGATCGGCGCCATCGGTGGCCACCGCCAGGTTGGCGAGTCCGCCGCCCTTGGCCGCCAGGAGCGCGCGCCGCTCGGCGTTGAAGTCGTTGGCCTGAACCACGCCCAGGAGCTCGAAATAGTCGTTGCCGAACATCACGAGGTGATTGGCGGTCCCCAACGAGGTGTGGAAGCCGCGGGGGCGCACCGCGAAGCCGAGCCGCCGGTAGGCGGTTTCCGCCGCGTCGATATCCTGGACCACGATCACGGCGTGATCGATGCCACGGACCGCGCGGCTCATACCGCCCCCGCGGCCGGCCGGCGACGGACCATGCCCATGCCCTCGATGGTCACGACGAGCTCGCCGCGCTGGTTCTCGGCAAGCCATTTCTCGTGCAGGACCCCGCGATCCGGCTTGCTGCGCGAGGGCGTCTTGGCCGTGCACTCGATCCAGGCAGTGAGTGTGTCGCCAGCCCGGACCGGGCGCAGCCAGCGCACCTTGTCGACGCCCGGCGAGCCGAGCGACGTGCGGGTGTCGAGGTAGTTGTCGACAAAGAGGCGCATCAGCTTGGCATTGATGTGCCAGCCCGACGCGATCAGGCCGCCATACATCGAGGTTGCCGCCGCCCCGCTGTCGATATGGAAGGATTGCGGGTCGAACTCGCGGGCGAACGCCACGATCTCGGTCTCGGTGAAGCTCGTCTGGCCGAGCAGATAGCGCTGCCCGACAGCATAGTCTTCCCAGTAGAGGGGTTCCGCCGTTTTCATCGCCCGCCGTCATCGCAGAGCCGTTGTCGCCAAGCAAGAGTCGGGCGCGTCGGAGCACGTGCCTGGAATGGTCGGCGCGTGCCTCGCCTTGGCGCAAGGAGTCTACGTCGCCAGCGCCGGTCCGTAGCGCTTGGCGATCTCCTCCAGCATCACCTCACTGGCGCCCCCGCCGATCGCCTGAACGCGCACGTCGCGGGCGATGCGCTCGACGGCGGTCTCGCGCACGAAGCCCATGCCGCCATGGAACTGCACGCAGTCGAACAGAACCTCGTTCACCAGATCGCCGGCCAGTGCCTTGACCATCGAAACTTGCGCCACGCACTCCTGCCCCTGCGCGTCGAGCCAGGCGGTGTGATGGATCAGCCGGCGCGCCGCCTCGACTTCGGCCAGCCGCTTGGCGAGGCGCTGGCGGATGGTCTGTTTCTCCCACAGGGGCGCCCCGAACGCGGTGCGGGCATTCACATGCTCGAAGGTGAGGCGCAGCGCCTCGCGGGCCTCGGCCATCGCCATGGCGCCGATCACCAGCCGCTCGGTCTGGAAGTTGGCCATGATGGCGTAGAAGCCGCGATTCTCCTCGCCGAGCACACTCTCGGCCGGCACCCGACAATCCTCGAAGATCAGCTCGGCGGTGTCGGAGCTGCGCCATCCGGTCTTGTCGAGGGCGCGCCCGACGCGAAAGCCCGGCGTGCCCTTCTCGACGATAAACATGGTGATGGCGCGGCTGCCCTTGGCGTCGGGGTCGCTGCGGGCCGCGATGAAGTAAAGGTCGCCATGCACGCCATTGGTGATGAACATCTTGGCGCCGTTCAGCACCCAGTGCGCGCCATCGCGCGTGGCCCGCGTGCGGATGCCGGCGACATCGGACCCGGCACCCGGTTCGGTGACGCCCACCGCCGTGATCGTCGAGCCGGCGAGCACGCCCGGCAGATACTTCTCGAGCTGGCGCTTGCTGCCGAAGCGCAGCAGGTGCGGGCTGGCCATGTCGGTATGGACCAGCACTGTGATCGCGAAGCCGCCATAGCCCGAGCGGCCGACCTCCTCGGCCAGGACGACCGACGCGCGGGCATCGAGGCCCGAGCCCCCCTGCGCCTCCGGCACGCGCAGCCCGAACAGGCCGAGCCCGCCCATGCGACGCAGCACGTCGCGCGGCACAAAGCCGTCCTTTTCCCAGCGGTCGGCGTGAGGCCGCACCTCCTGGTCGACGAAGCGACGTATCTGGTCGCGGATCAGCTCGTGTTCGGGGGCAAAGATGGGGTCCGTCATGGCGGGCCGGATGCTACACTCCGCCGATGTCGCGCGACAAACGCCTGCAAAACCTCTCTGCCTATCCCTACCGCACGTCGGACACGGTGCGCTTCTCCGACCAGGACTCGGCCGGCCACGTGAACAACGTTTCGCTCTGCGCCTATCTCGAGACGGCACGGCTCGGCTTCATCCGCGAGATCGGCATGATGGGGCGTGGCGAGGGCGGGGTCCGCGGCATCTCCGCCGGCCTCAATGTCAGCTTCCTGGCGGAGTCGCACTGGCCCGGCCGGGTGGAGCTCGGCTGCGGCGTGATCCGGGTCGGCACGGCGTCGGTGCTGCTGGGCGGCGGCGCCTTCAAGGATGGCGTCTGCATTGCCGCCGCGGAAATGCCGATCGTGCGGCTGAAGGGCGCGACGCCCCACCCGATCGACGATGCGTTCCGCGCGACGCTCGAACGGTACCGGATCGCCGGGTTCTGACCCGCCGGTCAGACGCGATTGGCCGGCGCCCCCGCGTTCCAGAGCGTGGCCCGCCAGCGGACGCCGATCGCGATCAGGGCGGCCAGGCCGGCCGCGCTGTAGATCGCACCCGTCGCCGCGAATCCCCACGCCTGCACCAGCGGGCCCGCCGCCAGCAGTCCCAGCGGAAAGCCGTAGACCGCGAGCATGCGCACGCCCATCACGCGGGCCCGATAGACGGACGACGTCGTGCGCAGCAGCATCACCGCGATCGGAATGACGCAAAGGCTTTGCGCCAACCCGCACATCGCGAGCAACGGCGCGCCGATCCGCCAATCGGTCGTGAGCGCGAAGGCCGCGTTCAGGCCGAACCAGACGACGCCCCAGAACAGGGTCAGTCGCGCGGGCCCGGCCGACGCCAGAACGGTGGACAGCAGCAGCGAGCCGGCCAGCGCGCCGGTCGCCCAGGCCGCGACCAGCCAGCCGAGGCCGCGCTGATCGAGGCCATAGATATCGCGCGCGACATGGGCGAGCAGCGAGCCCGACAGCGGATAGGCGGTGAGGTTCACCAGAAAGGCGATCAGGATCGCGGCCCGCAGATGCGGCTCGGTCCAGATATGGACGAGACCTTCCCGCAGATCGGCCCATGGCTTCACGTCGGCCGCCACGATCCGCGCGCGGCTCGCGTCCGCGCCCAGGATCAGCAGGACCGACACCAGATAGAAGGCGGAGACCGCGAGGTAGGCCGCGCCCATCCCCATCGCCGCGACCAGCCCGGCGCCCGCCACGGCGCCCGCAATGCGGGCGCTGTCCATCGTGGTGCGCGCGATGCCCATCGCGGGCGTGAGCAGGGCCGGCGGCATGGTCTGGCCGACCAGCAGGTTGCGCATGGCGATGTCGTTGGGCTGCACGAGGCCCCCCACCAGCGCCACGGCCAGCACGGCGGTCGGCGTCGCATTGCCGGTCAGCGCGAGCGTCGCGATGGCCGCGGCGCAGACCAGATAGGTCCCGCGCATCACGCACAGAAGGTTCCGGTAGCCCAGCCGGTCGCCCGCCATGGCGAAGGCCGGCGCCAGCAGCGTGCCCAGCATGCGCAGCGCGCCATAGAGCGCGAGCGCCAGCACCGACTGCGTCTCGACCAGCACGAACCAGCCGAGGATGATCGCCTCCATCTCGGCGGCCCAGGAGGTCGCGAGATCGGCGGGCCACTGGAAGCGGAAGCTACGGACCGCGAAGGGCCGCAGGATCGACGGAGAGGCGCTCACCCGACCGAGTATGGCACAGGCCGCGCCGGCCTCACTGCGTGCGGTTCCAGGCGTCCAGCATGCGGTCGACGAGCGGCTGCGTCTGGTTGCGGTCCGCGCCAGCCGCCGTGAACACCACGACATCACGGGTGCTGAGGCAGTACATGACCACCATGTACTGCCAGGAGCCCTCACCCTGGATGCCCCAGATCGCCGAGGCGGTTTCGTCGTGATACCGGACGCCGGCCATATCGAGGACCCGCCGAGCCTTCGACTTGCACGCGCCGGGTGTCATGCCGCCGGTCGTGGCGTGGTTCACGGTCATGATGACCTGGGCCGATGCGGGCGCCGTCGGAGCCGCAATCATCGCTCCCGCCGCCAGTGCCGCCGCCAGAAGTACCGTGCGCATCTGCTCTCTCCCCGATGATGAACGCACCGGACGATAGCCCGGGCGGCGGGGAATGTGCAGATGTCTCGTGCAAACGGGCTGAGCGATGCGAGCCGGCTCAGCCCCGCAGATGGCAGGCCACCCGGTGGCCGCCGCCGCAATCCTTGAGCACCGGCGCCTCGGTGGTGCAGCGCGCCTCGGCGATCGGGCAACGGGTATGGAAGTGGCACCCCGACGGCGGCGAGATCGGGTTGGGCACATCGCCCTTCAGCACGATGCGCGACCGCTTGACCTTGGGGTCGGGAATCGGCACTGCCGACAGCAACGCCTCGGTGTAGGGATGCAGCGGCCTAACGTAGAGGTCGTGCGCCGGGGCGATCTCGACGATGCGGCCGAGATACATCACCGCGACGCGGGTCGAGATGTGTTCGACCACGCTGAGATCGTGGGCGATGAAGAGATAGGTGAGGCCGAACTTCTCCTGGAGATCCTCCAGAAGGTTGATGACCTGCGCCTGGATCGACACATCCAGCGCCGAGACCGGCTCGTCGCAGACGATCAACTTGGGTTCCACCGCGAGCGCGCGGGCGATGCCGATGCGCTGGCGCTGGCCGCCGGAGAACTCGTGCGGGAAGCGTCGCGCATGATCGGCCTGCAGGCCGACCGTCTCCAGAAGCTCGACGACCCTCGCTTCCTGCTCGGCGCGGTTCTTCACCAGCTTGTGGATGGTGAGCGCCTCACCGATGATTCCACCGACGGTCAGGCGGGGGTTCAGGGAGGCGTAGGGATCCTGGAAGATGATCTGCATGTCGCGGCGCAGCGCGCGCAGTTCTTCCGTGCCCATCTTGCGCACGTCCCGGCCCTGGAAGCTGATCTCGCCGGAGGTCGGCTCAATCAGTCGCAGCACGCAGCGCCCGGTCGTGGACTTGCCGCAGCCCGACTCGCCCACCATGCCGAGCGTCTCGCCGGCGGCGACCTCGAAGCTGACGCCGTCCACCGCGTGGACCCGCCCGACCTCGCGCGCGAAGACGCCGCCGCGCACCGAGAAGTGCTTCTTGAGGTCGCGGACCGACAGCAGGGGTGTCTTGTCGCTCATAGGATGCAGGCCGCCTTGTGACCGGGAGCGACCTCGCGCAGCGGCGGCTCGGCGGCGCGGCAGGCGTCGGTCGCGAACTTGCAGCGCGCGGCAAAGCGGCAGCCGACCGGCGGATTGAGCAGGCTGGGCACCGTGCCCGGGATCTGCTCCAGCCGCTGCTTGACGGCCGACCGGTCGACGCGCGGAATCGAGCGGATCAGACCCTGCGTGTAGGGGTGCCGCGGATTGCCGAAGAGCTCCTCGACCGTCGCTTCCTCGACCACCTTGCCGGCGTACATCACCACGACGCGCTGCGCGGTCTCGGCGACCACGCCCATGGCGTGGGTGATCAGCATGATCGCCATGCCGAACCGCGACTTCATGTCGGCGAGCAGTTCCAGGATCTGCGCCTGGATGGTGACGTCGAGCGCCGTCGTGGGTTCGTCGGCGATCACCAGCTTCGGCTTGCAGGCGAGTGCCATCGCGATCATCGCGCGCTGGCGCATGCCGCCGGAGAACTGGTGCGGATAGTCGTGCACCCGCCGGTCGGGGTTGGGAATCTGGACCAGCCGCAGCATCTCGACCGCCGCGGCCATCGCCGCCTTGGGCGCGAGCTTCTCGTGCAGCCGGAGCGACTCGGCGATCTGCTCGCCCACGCTATAGACCGGATTGAGCGAGGTCATCGGCTCCTGGAAGATCATCGAGACCTCCCGCGCCCGGATCGAGTTCATCTCGGACTCCGGCAACGGGATGAGATCCCGCCCCTGCCACAGGATCCGGCCCGCCTCGAAGCGGCCCGGCGGCATGTCGAGGAGCTTCAGCACCGAACGCGCGGTCACCGACTTGCCGCAACCGGATTCGCCCACCACCGCGACCGTCTCGCCGGCGGCGATCGACATTGAAACGCCGTCGACGGCGCGCACCATGCCGTCATCGGTCTTGAACCAGGTTCTCAGTCCCTGGATATCGAGCAGCGGCTGCGACATCTCTCCGGCCCGGTCAGATGACGCGTCGCGGATCGAGCGCGTCGCGCAAACCGTCGCCGATATAGTTGATGGTGAGCACCGCGAGGAAGATCATGGTGCCCGGGAACAGCGCCCAATGCGGCGCGATGTCGAGATAGTCCTTGGCGTCGCGCAGCATGCTGCCCCAGGTCGGAATGTCCGACGGGAAGCCGAGGCCGAGGAACGACAGGGTCGACTCCGCGAGGATCGCGGCGGCGACGTCGATGCTCGCCGCGACGATCACCGGTCCGGCCACGTTGGGCAGGATGTGCTGCATCACCAGCCGGGTCCGCGACGCGCCGAGCGCGCGCGCCGCCTCGACGAATTCCTTCTCGCGCAGCGACAGGAATTGCGCGCGCACCAGCCGGGCAACCGGCATCCAGCGCAAGCCGCCCACCACCGACACGATCAGGATCAGGGCGCCGGCCTCGGGGCCGAACACCGCCTTCACCGGGTCGCGGAACAGGTACATCACCAGCAGGAGCAGCGGCAGCGTCGGCAGCGTCAGGAACAGATCGGTCAGCCACATCAGGAACGCATCGACGCGGCCCCCCGCCATGCCGGACACGGCGCCAACCAGCACACCGACAAACACCGCGACGACCATGGCTGCCAGCCCGACCGCGAGCGAAATCTTGCCGCCGTAGAGGATGCGCGCGAGCAGGTCCTGGCCGAGATCGTCGGTGCCGAACGGATGCTTGAGTGAAGGCCCCTTCAGCTTGGCAGTGAAATCGATCTCGTTGATCGGCACCGGCCACAGCAACTCGCCGAAGGCGATGGCGAGCACCATCAGGGCGAGTACGACCGCGCTCCACACGGCCAGCCGATGCTTGCGGAAACGGCGCCAAGCCTCGGCCGCCGGCGTCACCGGTCGACGGGGCGCGGCGACGGCGGCCGCGACGGGCGGCGCGCCGTCAGCGGTAGGCGATGCGGGGGTCGAGGGAGGCATAGAGGAAATCGGCGATAAGGTTGAAGACGACGACGAGGATCGCGGAGACGAAGGTCACGGCCATGACCACGGGCGTGTCGTTGGCCAGCATCGAGGCGATCAGCAGCGAGCCGATGCCCGGCACGCGGAAAATCTGCTCCGTCACCAGCGCGCCCGAAAACACCGCCGGCAACTGGAGTGCGATCAGCGTGACCACCGGGATCAGCGCGGTGCGCACCACATGGCGGGTCAGCACCTTGCGCTCGCCGATGCCCTTGGAGCGCGCGGTGGTGACATAGTCGAGCTTGATCACGTCCAGCACCGAGGAGCGCACGAACCGCACCAGCGCGCCGCCCTGGAACAGGCCCAGCACCATCACCGGCATGATCGACTGTTTGATATGCGTCCAAAGCCAGGGCCAGCCCGAGCCCGGCACGTCGGCGCGATAGACGAAGGGCAGCCAGTCGAGCTGGATGGAGAACACCAGGATGAACACCAGTCCGGTGAAGAAGGTCGGGAGCGAGAAGCCCACGAAGGCCAGTGTATTGGCGACCTGGTCGAACACCGAATAGGGCCGGGTCGCGGCCAGCACGCCGACCGGCAGCGCCACCATGATCGCCACGATCTGGCTCGCGCCGATCACCACCAGGGTCGTGGGCAGCCGCTGCAGGATCAGCGTATCCACGTCCATGCGGCTGACGAACGAGAAGCCCCAATCGCCCTGCGCTATGGCGACCAGCCAGTGCAGGTAGCGTTGCCAGATCGGATCATCCAGGCCGAACTTCTCGCGCAGCGCCAGGCGCACCTCCGGCGGCACCGCCGGGTTGGTCGCCAGCTCCTCGAACGGATCGCCCGGCGCGGCTGCCAGCAGTGCGAACAGGAAGATGCTGATCCCGAACAGCGCCGGGATCAGCAGCAACAGGCGACGGCTCACATATTCCGGTGTCACGGGAAGCGTCCCGACAAGCGCGCGAGCCTGCCGATCAGCCTTCCTTGTACCAGTCGCTGAGATCCCAGGTGTTGTTGTCCCAGCCGCTGATGCTGGCGCGCAGGTTGTTGGCGAGGCCCGCGGTGCCCGGCCGGTAGACCACCGGGATCACGACCTGATCCTTCACGACGAGATCGTTCATCGCCACGTACATCGCCGCGCGCTTGACCGGATCGAGTTCGCCCTTGGCATCCTCGGCGAGCTTGTCGATCGCCGGATTGCGGACGCGGGTGATGTTGCGGCCCGACCACTTGTTGTCCTTGGTCGCGACTTCGCGCGACACGAACTGATCCATGAACACCTGCGGATCGGGCTGGCTCATGGTCGTCGTGTACATCTGGAGGTCGCAATAGAACTTGCCGTAGGTGTCGACGTTGGCCACGTCCGACGAGAAGAACACCGAGGCCGTCACCGACTTCAGCTCGAGATCGATGCCGGCGCGCTGGGCGGCCTGCTTGACGATCGCCTGCGTCTTCTGGCGCGGCTGGTTGATCGAGGTCTGGTAGACGAACTTCAGCTTCTTGCCGTCCTTCGCCCGGATGCCGTCGGACCCGCGCACCCAGCCGGCCGCGTCGAGCATGGCGTTCGCCTTGTCGATGCTGAATTCCTTGCTCGTGGTCTTCGAGCGGAACCGCTCCGGGTTGTTCAAGAAGTTCGGCGTCGCGGGGCCGGTCCGGCCGTAGATGTGCTTCTCGATCGAGTCGCGATCCACCAGCAGCGACAGCGCCTCGCGCACTTCCTTGAACTGCAGCGTCGGATGCTTGGTCTTCAGGCTGGAGCGCTCGCCGTCGACTTCGGTCCACGGGTCGGTCTGGTTGACCTGGATGTGCTCGATGTTGCCGGTGAGGGACAGCTCGACGCGGCCCTTGCCGCCGCGCTCCAGGCGCTGAAGGATCTCGTCCTCGACCTGAAGGTTCCAGGCGAAGTCGTATTCGCCGGTTTGCAGCACCGCGCGCGCGGCCGATACCGCGTCACCGCCGCCCTTCATCTCGATTGAATCGAAATACGGCCGGTTCGGCAGGTAATAGTTGTTGTTGATCGTGCCGGCGACCAGGTCGCCCGGCTTGAAGTCCCTGAACAGGTAGGGGCCCGTGCCCACCGGCTTCAGGTTGGTCGGCGCCTCACGCGACTTGGCGCCGCTGAACTCGCTGAACAGGTGCTTCGGAATGATCATGCCGCGCGTGCCGACGAACGCTTCGGCCCAGAACGGCGTGACCTGGCTGAACAGCACTCGCACCGTGAACTGGTCGACCTTCTCGACCATGATGTCCTTGTAGGAGCCGGTGGTGACCGCGGCCGTCGCCGGATCCTTCGAGTATTCCCAGTTGAACACGACGTCATCGGCGGTGAAGGGCCGACCGTCGTGCCACTTCACGTTCTGCTTCAGCTTCCAGACCACGGACTTGCCGTCGGCGGCGAGCGTGCCGTCCTCGCGGCTTGGGATGGACGCCGCCAGCTTGGGCTTGAGGTTGCCCTCGGGATCCCACGCGGCCAGCGGCTCGTAGAACAGGCGGCTGCCGTCCTGGTCCTTGGTGCCGGTCGCAAAGTGCGGGTTCAGGAGCGTCGGCCCCTGCCACCACAGCACCTTGAGCGCCCCGCCGCCGCCGCGCTTGGTCGGCTTGTAGGTGTCGCGGCTCTGCGCCATTGCGACGCCGCTGTGTACCAGCAGCTGGGTGGCGAACGGGGCGGCGATGCCCACGGCCGACATGCGCTGCACAAAGCCGCGGCGCGACAGACGCCCACGCTTGACCTGGTCGATCAGACCACGAAGGTCACGTTCCTTCATCGAAGCCCCCATAAATGCCGTCCGCATCGGTCTTTTCACGACTCGTTCGCGGACAAACGAACCCTGACCGGCATATCAACAGGTCGGACTTCGCGGGTCAACGCACGAATCTGCGAGGCGCCGACGGCAACTGGCCCGATCAGTGCTTGGGCGGCGGCCTCACGTCATCGAGCCCGTCCGCCAGCGTCGCGCTGATGGTGGTCCGGATCATCGAGCGCTCGCGCGCATAATCCCATGGCCGGCCGCGATGGAGCATGGCGCGATTGTCCCACATCACCGCGTCACCCTGTCGCCAGCGATGGACATAGACCTTGTCGCGGCGCGTCACGTCGTCGACCAGCTCGGCGAGCAGTTGCCGGGCGGCGCGATCCTCCATTCCGTCAATGGCGTAGGCGTGGCTCGCGATGTACAGCGCACGGCGGCCGTTGGCGGGATTGCGCCAGCTCATCCGCCAGCGCACGGGCGGCAGCTGCTGGCGCTCGAGGTTCGTCGCGAGGTCAGGATGGATCTGGTCGCGACTGTTGGCGTAGGAGTGCGTCGCAACCGCGTCCTTCAAACTCTCCTGGCGTGCCGCCGGCAGCCGTTCCCAGGCGAGCCGGGTCGAGGCGAACTCGGTCTCGCCGCCGTCGCCCGGCAGCACCCGCGCGGTCAACACCGAGGCGAGCGCCGGCGTTTTCTTGAACGATGAGTCGGTGTGCCACAGCGCGTTGGCCTGGGCGATCAGCACCTGACGGTGGTCCGGCGGCACGATCCGGCCGTCCGGTCCGAGATTTGTCAGTCGCGAATAGAACGAGTTCTCGCCGAGCGACGCGGCCTTGGTGAGTTCGAGCGGCCCGAAGGCGCGGCTATAGGCGACCTGGATGTCGTCCGCGATCGGCTGGTCGCGGAACAGCAACAATGAGTGCGCCTCGAACGCCTCGCGCACCGCGCGGTAGGCGTCCGCGTCGACCGCGACGTCGAGGATCGACACGCCGCGCACCTCGGCGCCAAAGCCGTCCGCCAGCGGGACCAGTTCCATGGTTCGGTTCCTCCCGGCGCAAAGTTATCGCATGCGCGGCCTCGGCGGCTATAGTGCCCGCGCATGGCCGCCTCCCCTCTCCGGCTCTCCTTCGCCGCCGCGGCGACGCCCGAAGCGCGACGCGCCGCGCGGACGCTGGGCGCGCGCTACGGCCACGTTCCGCCGGCCCAGGCCGATATCGTCATTGCGCTGGGCGGCGACGGGCTGATGCTCCAGACCCTGCACCGCGCGCTGAAGCGCGGCACGCCGATCTACGGCATGAACCTCGGTACCGTCGGCTTCCTGATGAACCAGTATCGGCCAGCGGGCCTCCTTGCCCGGCTGAAGCGGGCCCGCGAGGTGAGGCTGAACCCGCTGCGCATGGAGGCGACGGACACGCGCGGCCGGGCGCACGACGCCATCGCCATCAACGAGGTGTCGCTCCTGCGCGCGACCCGCCAGACGGCGCGCATCGCGATCACGGTGGACCGCAAGGTGCGACTGCCCGAACTGCATTGCGACGGCGCGCTGGTCGCGACGCCGGCGGGCTCCACGGCCTACAATCTCTCCGCCCATGGTCCGATCCTGCCGCTCGGCGCGGGCCTGCTGGCGCTGACGCCGATCAACGCGTTCCGCCCGCGGCGCTGGCGCGGCGCGTTGCTGCCGCGCACCGCGACCGTGCGCTTCGATGTCCTCGATCCGGTGAAGCGGCCCGTGGCCGCCGCCGCGGACTCCGTCGAGGTCGCCAACGTTTCGCGCATTGTCGTCACCGAGGCGCGCGACATCGCGCTCACGCTGCTGTTCGACCCGGAACACGATCTCGAAGAGCGCATCCTCAAGGAGCAGTTCGCGCCTTGACCGCGACGGCGTCGAGTTTCCGCCCCGAGAGCAAGGTTTGGATCGGTCACGCGGGCCTGCGACCGCTCGTGCTCGCCCTGGTGCTCGGGACCGCCGGCGGATTCCTGTTCGACCAGATGCGGATGCCGCTGGCCTGGATGCTGGGCGCCTGCGTCTTCGCCACGGTCGCGGCCTTCGCCGGCCTGCGGATCGGCATGCGGGTGCGGCTGCGCCAGGGCATGATCGTGGTCCTGGGCGTGCTGCTGGGGTCGGGCTTCACGCCCGATCTTCTGGACCGCCTCAGTCAATGGGCGGTCAGCCTCGTCGTGCTGAGCGGCATGACCGTCACCGGGGCGACACTCTGCTATCTATGGTTGAGACGCACGACGAGCTGGGACCGCCCGACCTGCTATTTCGCGGCCATGCCGGGCGGCCTGAACGACATGACGATCGTGGGCGCCGCGCTGGGGGGCGAGGAGCGCGCGATCGCGCTCGCGCACGCGCTGCGCATCGTGACCGTCGTGCTCACCATCCCGCTCTGGTATCGGCTGGTCGATGGCGCCCAGACCAGTGTGTTGGAGATGGTGCAGGGCCCGAGCGGCAATGACTGGAAGGACTACGCCATCCTGGTCGCCTGCGGGGCGGTTGGCATTGTCGTGGGCCGGGTGCTGCGGCTTCCCGCCGCCTTCATGATGGGTCCGATGATCGTGAGCGGCATCGCCCACCTCGCGGGCTTCACCGACTCCAAGCCGCCGGCCGTCCTCGTGGCCGCCGCGCAAGTGGTGGTGGGTGCCGGCATCGGCTGCCGGTTCGTGGGCGCCATCCTGTCCGAGTTGCGGCGCGAGATGGCCGCGAGTGTCGGCGCGGCCCTGATCCTGATCGGCGCGGCGGTCGCCTTTGCCTGGGTCACCCGGGCGCTCACCGGCCTCGATATCAATGCCACGGTGCTGTCCTACGCCCCGGGAGGCTTCGCCGAAATGAGCCTGATCGCGCTCGCGCTGGGAGTCGAGACGGCGATGGTGGCCACCCACCACCTGTTTCGCGTGATCCTTCTGATCTCGACGGCACCGGCACTTTTCCGCTGGATGCAACGCCGGGGCGGTGACGGCTGAACGTCAGCCGCGCGGTCCGATCCGCCTCAGCCAGGCGCGCGCGGGCTTCTCGACCATCACATAGAGCAGGCATCCCAGCGCGACCGCGGCCAGCATCACGAGACCGACACGCCCGCCGATCCACAGTGGATCGTCCACGACCCCTAAACGCTTGCCGATAGTGCCGGTGATGGCGATCGGCAGGTTCTGCATGAGATAGACGGAGTAAGACGCCTCGCCCAGAAACAGGATGCCGGGTGCCGCGAGCAGCCGTCGCGCCAACGGACCGTCATGCGCGGCCCCCCAGATCGCAAGCGCAAACAGCGGCAGCGCGAGCGCATCCCCGACCGGCACGGGGCGGAACAGGGTCGGGAGTAGCACCACCGCTCCGCCCAATCCCAGAACCAGCGCGAGATCGCCGCGCCGTTTCGCATCGACCGTCGCGGCATCGGGCAGCATCGCGCGCACCAGAACCCCGATCAGGAACTCGCCCCCGAGGCGCGGCAGCGCCAGCCAGCCGATGTGGTTCAGATCGGAACCGCCATAGCGCCAATACGGATACCAGATGGCGAGTGTCGCGAGCGCGATGAAGACCAGGCGGCCAACGAAACTGCGCACAACCAGGGCGATAAAGCCGAGGATCGGAAAGAGCACATAGGCCAGCCACTCGGAACTCACCGACCAGCCGGGAATGTTGAACCGGTTGGCGTCGCCCAGCCCCCAGCTCTGCAGCATGGCGGCGTGAACGGCGAGCTCGGTCAACCAGGGTCCGGGCTCGATGCGAACCGCCCCGGCATCCAAGAACTGCTGCGCCACGTCGAACCCGGCGAGGCCCGCGAGCGCGACGGCATAGGCGGGCCATATGCGGGCGAAACGCAGCCACACGAAGCGCGGCCACAGCCCGCGCTCGCCCGTCGCGAAGCGCGCGCCATAGACGTGGGCCAGGATGAACCCCGAGAGCAGGAAGAAGAAGTCGACCCCCAGATACCCCTGGTGCATCAGCGGCAGATAGCCCTCGATGCCGACGATCAGCTTCTCGCAATGGAACAGCACCACCCAGAAAGCGACGAGGAACCGCAAGCCGGTCAGCGCAGGCAGGTCCCGCGGCGGCGCGATGGTCGGTGCCGTCATGCGCGGATCGTGATCCCGCCATCCACCACCAGCAGGTGGCCGTTGACGTAAGCCGACTCATCGCTCGCGAGGAACAGCGCGGCATTCGCGGTATCCCAGCCGCTGCCCATCTTGCCGGTGGGCGAGGCCTTGTCGCGGATCTCGATCATCCGCTGGTAGGCCTGATTGTGATCCTTCGCGTCGCGGGCGTACTGCTCGGCGAGGAAGTCGATCATCGGCGTATGCATGAGGCCGGGCAGGATCGCGTTGCAGCGGATGCCCTTGCTTGCGTACTGCGAGGCAATGGCGATGGTGAGACCGTTCACCGCGCCCTTGCTCGCGTTGTAAGCGACATAGGCTACCCCCTTGGGGCTGCGGATCGAGGCGATCGAGCTCACATTCACGATCGAGCCGCGACCCTGGCGCTCCATCACCGGCAGGACGTGCTTGGCGGTCAGGTAGAAGCTCTTCACGTTGACATCGAAGACGCGATGCCACTCGTCCTCGTCGAGTTCGACCGGGCCGCCCGTCGAGCCGATCCCGACATTGTTGTCGAGCACATCGATCTGACCCCAGCGCTCGAGGCAGGCTCGGACCGCGCCCGCGATCTGCTCGTTGCGCGAGGAGTCGGCGGCGTATCCCTCCGCCACCCCGCCCTCGGCCCGGATCAATGCGACCGTCTCCTCGGCGGCTTCGCGATTCAGATCGACACAAAAAACTTTGGCGCCCTGCCGGGCAAAGGTGAGCGCCGTGCACTTGCCGTTGCCCCAGCCGGGGCCGCTCGACCCCGCCCCTACTACTAATGCCACCCGATTCTGGAGCCGACCTACCATATCTGGATTCTCCATCTTTCACTGGAGCTTAGCATGCCGAGGTGCCCCTAGCGCACCGCCACGTTCTTACTTCGTTCTAGGGATTGCCGCATGATGCTTGCAGAATTGAGTAGATTCACTGCCTGCGCTATACTTAACCCATTGATCCACGCGGGAGAGTGGACGCGTATCCAATCCGCACTCAAGCCGCAGATTCGTCGCAAAGTCATTCTTTACAGAGGCCGCCCGAGCAGGTCGGGCGCACGGTTTAGATGGCCATCCTGTTCGGTTCCGGTTCCGGCGACACGCTAAACGGGGTTTCCCCGGCTGACACGCTCTATGGCGGCCCGGATTCCGTCTCCGCGGGCACCGGCAACGACACGCTGTTTGGCGGCGGCGGCGACGACGCGCTGTTCGGCCTCGATGGCAACGACACGCTGTCGGGCGGCACCGGCGCCGACACGCTCTATGGCGGTGCGGACAATGACGTCCTGTTCGGTGGCGCCGACGACGACACGTTCTACGTCGGCGCCGGCAACGACATCGCGTACGGCGGGACGGGCAGCGACACGCTGTTCGGCGGCGCGGGCAACGACTACTTCCAGGTCCGCGAGGCCGGCGACGCCCTGTTCGAGGCGGCCGCCGAAGGCACCGACCGCGTCGACATCTTCGTCTCGTCCGCCTACACGGTCGGCGACAATATCGAGGTCATCGAGGGCGTGGCCGCCGGCGGTGTCACGATCACCGGTGGCGCGACGAACAACACCATCAACGGCTACGCTTCGTCCGACGTGTTGTCAGGCGGCAGCGGCAACGACACGCTGAACGCCGGCGGCGGCGCCGACACGCTCTATGGCGGCGCCGACAACGACATGCTCTTCGGCGGCGACGCGGCCGATACCGCTTACGGCGGCAGCGGAAACGACACGCTGTTCGGCGGCGCGGGCGACGACACGCTGTTCGGCGGCGCCGGCAACGACTACTTCCAGGTGCGCGACGCCGGCGATGCGATGGTCGAAGCCGCGAGCGAAGGGACCGACCGGATCGATATCTTCGTGTCGACCGCCTTTACCGTGGGCGACGACATCGAAATCATCGAGGGCGTGGCCGTCGGCGGCGTCACGGTCACCGGTGGCGCGACCGACAACACGATCAACGGATACTCGCTGGCCGATGTCCTGTCCGGCGGCGGCGGCAACGATACGCTCTCCGGCGGCGCCAACGGCGATACGTTGTTTGGCGGCAACGGCAACGACTCCCTGTTTGGCGGCACCGGCGGTGACACGCTGGACGGCGGCACCGGCGACGATCGGGTCCACATCGCCTCGTCGTCGGCGATCGATGTGTCGCTGGACTCGGCCGGTACGGTCGTCGTGACCGGCGACGGCACCGAAACGCTGATCGGGATCGAGTCGCTCAGCGTCGGGTCCGGCCACGACACGCTGACCGGCGATGGCGGCGCCAATCTCCTGTTCGCCGGGTTCGGCGACGACACCGTGTTCGGTAGCAACGGCGGGGACCTGCTCGCCGGCCAGGACGGCAATGACACGGTGTTCGGTGGCGGCGGCGGGGACACGATAATCGGCGGCGACGGCAGCGACACCTTCACCGGCGGCACGGGCGCCGACACTTTCGTCTACAGCGGCGGAGGGCTCGGAACCGACACGATCTCGGATTTCGCGGACGGCGGCGACGCCGATCGGGTGCTGCTGCAGAACGGCGTGATTGTCTCGTCGGGCCTCGGAAGCACCGTCGCCGTGCTGAGCGACGGCACCTCGCTTGTGGCGACCAACGGCCACAACTGGATCGCCGGCGACTTCATCTGACGCCGGTCGCGAGCCCCTCCGCGCGCACCCCCACCAGCACCAAACTCGACCGCTCGCCGGCGCGCCAAGCGCCGCCATCCGCCAGATCGCGGCGCCGGCCGACCACCTGCACGACGGTCGCGCGCTCCGGCGTGTCGGCGAACCGCACCAGCCCCTTGGCGCGCAACACGCCCTCGGGCAGATCGTCCAGGATGGCCATCACCGCCGCGCGGTCGACCGGCTCTGCCCACTGGTAGCTCCAGCTCGCGAAGGTGCGCTCGGGGGCGTGCGGGGCCGGGAGGCTGACATTCGTCAGCACGGTCTGCCCGAACAGAGCTGCCACCGGCACGGCGGCCCGGATGCACTCGATCGCGGGCGCCGTCACACCGATCTCGCCGAGCCACGCCCGCAGGGCCGCGAGCGCGTCGGCCGCCACCAGATCGGCCTTGTTCAGCAGGAGCAGATCGGCGGCGGCCAGCTGGCGGCGCACCGTGTCGCCGACATAGCGGTCGGCGGCGCGCCGCCGGACGTCCGTCGCATCGACCACCACGACCGTGGCGTCGCGCGCCAGTCTCGGCTCCAGCGCCGCCAGCTCGGCGATGCGCGCGGGATCCGCCACGCCCGACGCCTCGACCACGATCCGGTCGAAGGACGCAGGCCCATCCAGCAAGTCGACAAGCGTGGCACTCAGCGAATCGCCGATGGTGCAGCAGAGACACCCGTTGGCGAGCGCGACGCTCGCGCCCCCCGCCGCCGCGATCAGCCGGCCATCAATGTCGAGCGCGCCGAAATCGTTCACCAGCACCGCGATCCGCTCGGACCCGGGCGCGGCCAGCAGGCGATTGACCAGCGTCGTCTTGCCGGCGCCCAGGAATCCGCCGATCACCGTAAAGGGGATCGGCGCCCTCACCCCCGCGGCGCCTCGAACACGCGGCCGCCCAGCATCGTCCCCCACACACCGACGTCCTTCAATTCGATCGGCGGCACGGCCAGCGGATCGCGATCGAGGATCGCGAAATCGGCGCGCTTGCCGACATCGATGCTGCCGATCTCCTCGTCGAGCTTCAGCGTGTAGGCGGCGCCCAGCGTGATCGCCCGCAGCGCGTCCGCGACCGGGATCTTCTCCGCCTCGCCCAGCGTGCGGCCCGAGGCAGTCCGGCGATTGACGGCGCACCAGGCGGTGAAGAGCGGCCCGATCGGCGTCACCGGCGCATCGCAATGGATGGCGAACGGCACGCCGCAGTCGCGCGCGGTGGCGCAGGCATCCATGCGCTCCGCCCGCTCCGGTCCCAGCGTACGCGCGCGATGGATGTCGCCCCAGTAGAACAGGTGGTTGGCGAACAGGTTCACGCACATGCCGAGCGCGCGGGCGCGCCGGAACTGGCCGGCATCGGCCATCTGGGCGTGTTGCAGCGTGTGGCGATGGTCCCAGCGCGGTGCCTCGGCGAGCACGCGCTCGACGGCGTTCAGCGCAACTTCCGAGGCCTCGTCACCGTTGGTGTGGATATGGACCTGGAAGCCCTCGCGGTGCCAGGCCAGCAGCAGCCGATCGAGATCGTCGGGGCCGACGTTCCACACGCCATTGGGCGTGCCGTCGTAGTAGCCGGGCCAGCGCATGCGCGCCGACAGGCCCTGGATCGAGCCGTCGGTCACGATCTTCACCAGCTGGAAGCGCAACTTGTCGTTGTTCTTTTCCGTGAGCGCGCGCAGCCGGGGAATCGCGTCCTGCGGCGGAGACGAGGCGGCGGCGAAGGCCGGCAGGATGCGGATGGGGAAATCCTCGCGCGCCGTCGCCCGCAGATAGGCGTCGACGGCGGACGGAGGCAGATCGTTGTGCAGATCGGTCGCCGTCGTGACGCCCGCGATCTGCGCCACGCGCGAGAAGCGCCACAGCGCCTGCTCGTCGGTCAGGATGGAGGAGAGCTCCACGCCGGCCGCGCGATAGGCCATGTACTTCGCGGTCAGTTCCTGCAGTTCGCCGGTCGGCTCGCCGGCCGCGTCCTTCACCACGCCGTGGACGTTGGTCGCCCGTGTGATCCCGGCCTTGGCGAAGACCGGCGTATTGGCGTTCAGCACATGGAAGTTGGAATGGATCACCACCACCGGCCGATCGCGCGACACCCGATCGAGATCGGCGAGGTCCATGCGCCGGCCGCCGAAGTAGATCGGATCGAAGCCCCAGGCGAGCAGTGTCGAGCCGTCGCGCGGCATCGCGCGCTCATACGACTGCAGGGCAACCACCACCTCCTCGATGCTTTTCAGGCCCGGCGACCGAAGGCCCTCCGGTGTGGTGCGGTCGAAATAGCCCACATAGGGGAACTTCCACACGCCGCCCTCGAAGGCGTGGCTGTGACCCTCGACGAAGCCCGGCAGGATCACCTTGTCCGCGAAGCGGTCGTCCAGCGTGTGGGCGCCCCACCCGGCGAGCGACTCGAGATCGCCGGCTCCCAGGATACGGCCGTCACGCACCGCTACATGGGTGGCGAAGGGCTGCGCGGGGTTCATCGTGACGATGCGACGGGCGCGATAGATCGTGATCGGGCTCATGGCCGCCAGCCTATCGTGTTTCCGTCCCGAGGGAACTGCATGACCGGTTCCGCCGGAGCCCAACACACCCGGGCGTGTTGCCGGTCGGGGGCCAGCGTGGAATGGTGATCGGAACAAGATGGGAGGAATCGTCATGATGATCCGCCGCCTGTTCGCCGCCCTTGCGCTCAGCGCGATGGCTCTGCCCGCCGTCGCGCAGGACTGGCCGACCAAGCCGATCCGCATGGTCATCCCCTACCCGCCCGGCGGTCCCTCCGACATTTCGACCCGGATCGTGATCGAGAAGGCCGCGCAGCTGTTGGGGCAGCCCGTGGTGTTCGACAATCGTGCCGGCGCCTCGGGCATGATCGGTGCAGAGCACGTGAAGAACCAGCCGGTCGACGGCCACACCTTCCTGACCGTGACGACGGCCATGCTCTGCATCACCCGTCACCTGCAGCCAATCCCGTTCGATCCGGAGAAGGACTTTGTGCCGGTCTCGCGCCTCTCCACTTCTTGGGGCGCGCTTGCCATGCACCCGTCGGTGCCCGCGCAGACGCTGCCGGAGCTGATCGCCTACGCCAAGGCCAATCCGGGCAAGCTCAACTTCGGCTCGGCCGGGCTTGCCACCATCACCCATCTGTTCGGCGAGCTCCTGTCGCTGGAGGCGGGCATCAAGCTGACGCATGTGCCCTACCGCGGCAGCGCGCCGGCCACCAATGCACTGGTCGCGGGCGAGGTGCAGTTGCAGTTCGACCAGACGACGTTGCCACACATCAAGGCGGGCAAGGTGCGCGGGCTCGCGATGCTGGCCGATGTGCGGCACCCCGACTTCCCCGAGATCGCGACACTGCGCGAGCAGGGTTACGGCAAGAACGGCGGCGATTCCTGGTTCGGCATCGTGGCGCCCACGGGCACTCCGGCGGCGGCGATCGCGAGGTTCGATCGCGCGATCGCGCAGGCGCTGACGGACAAGACCGTCATCGAGCGGCTGCACAATGGCGGCGCGCGCGTCACGTACCTCAACAGCGCCGAATTCAAGACTCGCATCGCCGAGGAGACGAAGGCCTTCGGCGATGTGATCCGCGCGGGCAACATCAAGGTGCAGTGAGCATCCTCAGTCGCCGCGCCACAACGAGGGCCGGAGCGCGCTGAGCGCCAGCAGCCCGAGCAGGCCCGCGCCACCCGCGAGAAAGGCGAAGCGATAGCCCGCGAGGAATCCGTCGACGGTCACGCCGTCGGCGCCAAGCCGATGCAAGGTCGTGAGCGCCGCCGCACCGCCCACGATGCCAAGCGTCCGCGTGAGGAGCGACAGGCTTCCGGCGACACCGCGATCCGCCGCCGGCAGGGTCGCGGTCACGATGTCGGTATAGGCGAGGGCCAGAACACCACTGCCGAGTCCGTGCAGGACCAGAAGTGCGGCCACCAGGGCCACCGGCGTCGCCGCCGTGCCCGTCGCCAGCCCCAGAAGTGCCAGTCCCATGACCGCGATCCCGCCGGCGGCCAGCGGCCGGCGACCCACATGGGGCGCGGCCCGCGCGGCGAGCGGTGCCGCCAGCGTCGAGGCGAGCGGCGCCAGCGCCAGCATGAGGCCGCCCGCGACCGGCGACAGGCCCAGCACCTGCAGGAGATAGAATGGCGTCAGCAGCAGGATCGCAAAGCCCGTGAGATGCGCGGCGACATTCATCACGTTGGGCAGGGCAAATCGCAGGTCGGCGAAGAGGCCAGGCCGCAGGATCGGATCGGCGCGGTCCCGCGCGTGCGCCACGAACCAGACGAGGAGCACCGCCGAGGCGACGAACATGCCCATTGCCGCCAGGGCCGGCATGGCGGGCCGCTGCACCAGCACGAACGCCAGCAAGAGTGTCGCCGTCGCCGCCGCCAGGAGCGCCGCGCCGCGCGCATCGAACGGGCGATCGGTACGGCGCGGACTCGGCAGGAGACTCGTGCCTGCCAGCACGGCCAGCGCCAACGGCACACGCATCCAGTAGACCGCGCTCCAATCCCATAGCGCCAGGACGGCCCCACCCAGCAATGGCCCGGCGGTCGCCGCGCCGGCCTGCATGGCGGCGAATGCGCCCAGCGCCCGGGTGCGCTCGGCCGGCGGATAGAGCTCGGTGGCGAGCGCCGGCGCGCAGGCGAGCGACAGCGCCGTGCCCACGCCCTGCAGCGCGCGCGCCCACAGGAAGAACGGCCAGTCCGGTGCCGCCGCGCAGGCGGCACAGGCGACGGCCGAGACGGCGAGACCGGCGCGGAAGACGCGGCGATGGCCGAAGACATCGCCCAGCCGCCCGCACACCAGCATCAACGAGCCATAGACCAGCACGTAGCAGACGACGATCCACTGCACCTCGTCGAGCGCGAGCCCGAAGCGCGCGACGATCGCGGGCAACGCGATGTTGACCGCGATGTCGAGCGGCGCGAGCGCCGCACCCAGTCCGACGATCGCGAGCGCCAGCGGCCGACGCGCGGCGCTCAGAGGTGCTTGCCGAGGAAGCCGAGCATGCGCTCCCACGCCGCGTTGGCCGAGGCGAGATGGTAGGCGGCGCTGCGCTCGTTGGCGAAGGCGTGGGCGGCGTCGTAGCGATGGACCTCCGGGCTGCGGCCGGCCGCCTTCATCGCCTTCTCGAGGCCATCGACGGCCGCGGGCGTGCACCAGTCATCCTGGTTGGCGAAGTGGCCCTGCAGCGGCACCGCGATCTTGGCCGGATCGGCGAGTTGGCCGGGCGGAATGCCATAGAAGGGCACGCCGGCGGCAATGCCCGGCACGCGCGCGCAAGCGGCGATGGTGAGCGCGCCGCCCATGCAGAAGCCCATCACACCGACCTTGCGGCTGATCGCGGCGAGGTGCTTCACGGCGCCCGCGATGTCCTGGTCCGATGCGCCGACGAAATCGAGGCCGCTCATCAGATGGTTGGCCTCGTCCGGCGTCTGGGTCACGCGGCCCTTGTAGAGATCGGGCGCCAGCGCGTTGTAGCCGGCGCGGGCGAATCGGTCGGCGACGCCGCAGATCTGGTCGTTCAGACCCCACCATTCCTGGATCACCACGATCCCCGGCTTGCCCCGCCCCGCTTCCGCGAGATAGCCGCGACAGCTCGACCCATCCGGCCGCTTGAAATCGATCATGCCCATGCTGGTCTCCCTTTCCATACATGACTCCTCGCGCACTCCCCCGGGAATGGCAACGACATCGTTTGGGCGGAAGCGAACCGCCCGCCGCCCCTCAGTCGGCCTCTCCCGGCGCGCGCGGAGCATCGGCGAGCTGCGTGCGCAGATCGGTCTTCAGGATCTTGCCGTAATTGTTCTTCGGCAACGCCTCGACGAAGCGATAATCCTTGGGTCGCTTGAAGCGCGCGATATGGGCGAGGCAAAGCGCGTCGAGCTCGGCCGGCCCGACCGTCGCGCCGCCGCGGCGCACCACGAACGCCACCGCCTCCTCGCCCCATTCGGGATGGGGGCGGCCGACCACCGAGCATTCGGCGACGCCCTCGTGCAGGTTCAGCACATCCTCGATCTCGCGCGGATAGATGTTGGAGCCGCCCGAGATGATCATGTCCTTGGAACGATCCATTAGCGTCAGGAACCCGTCGGCGTCGAACGCTCCGACATCGCCGGTCCACAGCCAGCGGCCGCGCAGCGAGCGCCTTGTGGCGTCGGGATTTTCGAGATAGCCCGCCATCACCGTATCGCCCGCCACCACAATCTCGCCCGGCTCGCCGACCGGCATCGGCCGGCCGCTCTCGTCGACCACCCGAACCTCGACGCAACTGTCGGGCAGGCCGGCCGAGGCGAGCCGCGCCTCCCAGCGCGGATGATCGCGCCGCGCATGCTCCTCGCGGCTCAGATGCGTGATCGTCATCGGGCTCTCGCCCTGCCCGTAGAGCTGCACCAGCACATTGCCGAGCGTGCCGAGCGCCCGCTTGAGGTCGCTCACATACATCGGCGCGCCGCCATAGGTGATCAGCCGCAGCGCACCGGGCCGCAGCTCCGCGACCGCCGGATGCTCGACCAGCCGCTTCACCATGGTCGGCGCGAGGAAGATCGAGCAATCGCCCCAGCGGTTCATCAGCTCGACGCTTTCGGCCACGTCATACTTGCCGCTCTCGGGAAACACCTGCACCGCGCCAGCGCGCAGGAGCGGGAAGTTCCACAAGCCCGAGCCGTGGCTCACCGGCGCGGCATGGAGGATCGAGCCGCCCGGCGCCGGCCGGTCGATGTCGGCGAAATAGTTCAGTGTCATTGCAAGAAGGTTACGGTGCGTGAGCATCGCGCCCTTGGGCCGCCCCGTGGTACCCGAGGTGTAGAACAGCCAGGCGAGATCCTCCGGCGCCCGCTCGACCAGGGCCGAGGGGTCGCCATTGCCCATGAAGGTCCAGCTCCGCGTTCCGGTCTCCACGATCTCGACCAGCGCCTTCAGGCCCGCCGCGGCCTCGGCGATGGTCGTGGCGAGATCGGGCGTCACCACGCAAAGCCGCGCACCGGAGTGCTCCAGAATGTAGGCGAATTCGCGGGGATGCAGCTTGGCGTTGATCGGCACCGCGACGAGGCCCGCGTGCCAGACTGCATACATCGCCTCCAGCGCCTCGACGCCATTGGTCATGGCGAGCGCCACCCGCTCGCCCGGCTTGAGGCCAAATCGGTGCTTGAGGTGGGTGCTCATGACCGCGACCTGCCGCCAGAAATCGCGGTAGGTCGAATGCGAGCCCGCGCCGCGCGCCAGCGCCGGCCGCTCGCCATGGGCCCGGGCGGCGCCGAGCAGCAGATGGGCAATGTTCATGGACCGATCCTCGCCGGGGGACGGCCCCGGAGGCAAGCGCGCCCGGACCGCTTCGGAGGCGATTGACCGGGTCCGGCCTGGCCCGGCAAGGTGCCCGCATGGTCGCCCTTTGCGATTGTTCGTTCTGCGGTGGCGTCGGTCTGGGGAGCTGGACCGTCTCCGCCGAGGGTGCGTTTGCCGCCACGACCGGCGCCGGCTCGAGCCATGGCCCGCAGGAGGCGAACGGAGCGTTTTCCGGCGTCTCGGCGGACAGCTACATCACGGGCCTCCAGGCCGGCGTGCAGTGGGATGGCCCGGTCACCTACGCGTTCCCTACGTCCACCGCCAACTACGCAGGAGGCTACAGCGAGCCCGCCGTGAACAACGGCTTTGTGGCCGCGACCACCCACCAGGCCAACGCGGCCCGCGACATCCTGGGCGGCGGCCTCTCGGGGCCGACCTTCTTCAAGTACGGCTCGTTTGCCTCGTTCATCAATCTCGGCATCACCGAGGTCGCGAGCACGCCCGGGCTGGTCAACAGCGCCGACATCCAGATCGCCAACTCCGCCCAGCCGCCGACCGCCTACGCCTGATCGGTCCCCATCGAGTGGTCCAGATGAAATGCTAGTTCAGAGTTGGCCGTTGCGCTAGTTGGAGCGTGGCCGGCGAAGCCGATCGGCGTAGCGCAGCCGGCCATGCGGCGAATGCAGGCACGAACACTTCCGGTGCAGGCGGTTTGTAGCCGAGCGATTCATGCGGCCTGATCGCGTTGCAGTGACGCCGCCAGCTTTCGATGATGATCTGAGCCTCGCGCAGCGAGTAGAAGATTTCGCCATCGAGCAATTCATCGCGCAGGCGTGCGTTGAAGCTCTCGACGTATCCGTTCTCCCAGGGGCTGCCTGGCGTAATGTAGGCGGTCTTGGCACCAACGGCTGTGATCCATTCCTGCACAGCCTTGG
>Ga0194123_10000147_pt1 | contig 139337 bp, 134 predicted proteins | sample TA2MahsurfametaG_5_FD_155479 | JGI IMG/M metagenome (GOLD analysis project Ga0194123, IMG submission 155479) | Freshwater microbial communities from Lake Tanganyika, Tanzania - TA2015023 Mahale A surface | ecosystem: Environmental > Aquatic > Freshwater > Lake | place: Tanzania: Lake... | reverse complement strand
GCGGAACCGGGGTGATCGCGTTGACGATGGCGCGACGTCGACCGGAGTGTCGCGTGTGGGCCGTCGACGTGAACGCCCGCGCCCGACGGCTGACGAGCGACAACGCCGAGGCCCTCGGATTGCGCAACGTGACCGTGGCCGCGCCGGACGAGATTCCCGACGACGTCTCGTTCGCGGCGATGTGGAGCAATCCCCCCATCAAGGTGGGTAAGAGCGAACTTCACGACATGATGCGCCGCTGGTTGCCCCGTCTTTCGACGGACGGTGTCGGAGTTCTGGTGGTGAACAAGAACCTCGGGAGCGACTCTCTGCAGAAATGGCTGACCGAGCAGGGTCATCCCACCAGACGTCTGGCATCGCGACAGGGTTTTCGTTTGTTACGGGTTGGATAGTTCGGGTTCGCGTCATCCGACCCGAGTTCGCTCCGTGCGAGTCGATCGCCCCGGTGGCCTTCACTGCCTTCACCGCAGCCCAGGAGGCCGCACTTGCCGGCGTCGTCGCAGTGGCGCTGCTGCTCGTCGAGGTGATGGACCCGCCGGTGGCGTCGGCAACGTCGATCGGCATGCTCGACGAAACCGTGAACATCCCCATGGCCATGAACACCCGGCGGAGAACCCCCTGTCGATGACGCGCGTCAGAGGCTTGGCGGATCGACCTCGATGCGCAACTTCGAATTCGCGGGACGCTCGGTGTCGGCGATCGCGTTCGACAACGACGTCACGTCCGAGGCGCGCACCAACCACCGGTCGCGATGCGCGACCACCGTGATGCCGGATCGCAACCGCAAGTCGTCCGTGAACCGCTCCGCGCCGTCGCCGTCGATGATGGCCAGGGCCGAGAAGGGTGGCAACGACAACGCGGTACGACGCGCGACCTCGGCGTCACTGGCGATGGCCGGCGCACCCGCCACCGCCGCGCGCACCACCTCGTGATCGGACATCGTGGTCTGAATGAGCAGTCGACCCCCACCACGACGTTTGCCCAACAGACGAGCGGCACGCGACAACAGCGACATCGCCTGTTCGGCGGCGCGATAACGAGGGGCCAACAGTTCGCTGTCGAAATCGAGGAACGCCACCACGTCAATGCGACGAACTCGGTGCAACACCGCCTCGGTACCCACGAAGACGTCGGCGACGGTGTCGTCGATCACGTCGGAGTCCTTGTTGGCCACCACCGACACCACGTCGCGTGCTGCGGCCGCCTCCAGTTCCTCGCGCAGTCGTGACACGCCCGGACGCAGGCGGGCCAACACGCCGGAACCGCACGACGCGCACACGCGGGGTCGGGTGGCACCACACGCCTTGCAGTCCAGCCGTCCGACCTCGTCCTCCCCCATCGCCGCGTCGCACGTCTCGCAGCGCACGAGGGTGTTGCATCCCCGACACGCCAGCAACTTCGCCTGCCCCTTGGTGTTCAACACGCACACCACGCGCGACTCGGGATCACGCAGATGGGCGATCAGAGCCGACGACACCAACGAGCGCTTCCACGGCTCCTCGTCGTTGCGATCGGCCACCTCCACCGCGGGCCAGGCCGCCGTCTCGCGTTCCGGTGGGGGCGCCACCACCGTGCGATCCTTCGCCGCCGCGACCGAGGGACACGGCGAGACCAACAGCACCGGTGCACCTCGACGTCGGGCACGTTCGACCACCACGTCGCGGGCGTGCCACGTGGGCACCCGCTCCTCTCGCAACGTGTCCTCGTGCTCGTCGAGCACGACCGCCGCCGCCAGGTCGGGACACGGGGCGAACGCGGCGGCGCGAGCGCCGATCACCACGTCGACCCCACCGCGGGCCTGCGCCCACTCCTCGGGAACCAGGGCGACCGACGTTCCGGTGCGACGCAGCCGGGCAGCCAACACCCGTGCGCCGTCGATCGACGCGCACACCACCAACGTGGGCCCGAGACGAGCGGCGGCCAACACCGCGGGCATCTGATCGTCGCTCGGGGGCAGACGCAGAACGCCACCCCCGTCGGCCAGCAGCGTCGTGGCCGCCGGCGACACCGGCTCGGCCAACACCTTGGTACGACGCGTCGGCGACGGGCGGTTCACCACCGTGTTCGGCGATGCCGTCACCAGGAACGGACGCAGACGATTCGCCCCCCATCGCCACGACGCCCACCGACACAGATCCAGAGTCTCCTCGTCGGGACCGAGTCCGCTGGATCGCTCGATGAACTTCAGTTTCAGACCGTCGTCGGACGCAGGCTCGAGCGACACGATCCAACCGCCGACGTGACGTCCGTTCAGCGACACGCGCACGCGACCACCGAGGCTCACCGACCACGACATTTCCTCGGAGACCGCGTAGTCGAACACGCGGTCGAGACCGGTGACGTCGGGAACGATCCCGGCAACGAGGTGCGGAGTCGAATCGGCCGATGCCTTCGGCGTCATCGCGGTGTGGTGGGAATCAGCGACCGAGCGCGGCCGAGAAGTCGGCGAGGCGGGAGAGCTTTTCCCATTCGAAGTCGGGCAGTTCACGGCCGAAGTGACCATACGCGGCGGTCGCGCGATAGATCGGTCGCTTCAACTTCAGGTCGCGGACGATGGCCGCGGGACGCAGGTCGAAGGTGGCGCGAACCGCGGCTTCGATCTTCTCCACGGCCACCTTCTCGGTGCCGAAGGTCTCGACGAGGATGCTCACCGGGTGCGCCATACCGATGGCGTAGGCGACCTGAACCTCGCAACGATCGGCGGCACCGCTGGCCACCACGTGCTTGGCCACCCAACGGGACGCGTACGCCGCCGAACGGTCCACCTTGCTCGGGTCCTTGCCGCTGAACGCGCCACCACCGTGGCGACCCATGCCACCGTAGGTGTCGACGATGATCTTGCGACCGGTGAGGCCGGTATCGGCGTGCGGTCCACCCAACACGAACTTGCCGGTGGGGTTGACGTACACCGCGTAATCGTCGTCGGCGAACTGGGCCGGGATGACCGGACGGATGACCTGCTCGATGAGGTCGGGGCGGATGACGGTGTCACGGTCGACGCCGTCCTCGTGTTGCGTGGAGATGAGCACGGTACGCAGACGCACCGGCTTACCGTCGACGTAGTCGAAGGTGACCTGGGTTTTCCCGTCGGGGCGCAGGTAGGGGATCTGACTGGACTTACGTACGTCGGCGAGGCGCTCGGCCAGACGATGCGCCACGAAGATGGGCAGGGGCATCAACTCGGGGGTCTCGTTGCAGGCGTAGCCGAACATCATCCCCTGGTCGCCGGCCCCCTGCAGATCGAGATCGTCGCTCCCCGAACGCGCGCGGGTCTCCTCGCTCTTGTCGACACCCTGGGCGATGTCGGCGCTCTGGGCGTCGAGGGCCACCAACACACCACAGGTTTTGCCGTCGAAGCCGTACGCGGCGTTGTCGTATCCGATACCGAGGATCACCGCTCGGGCGGTCTCGGCGATGTCGACATACGCATCGGTGGTGATCTCACCCGATACGAGGCACAAGCCGGTGGTCACCAACGTCTCGCAGGCCACGCGGGCGTGGGGATCCGTGTCGAGAATCGCGTCGAGGACGGCGTCGGACACCTGATCGGCCACTTTGTCGGGATGTCCTTCGGTGACGCTCTCTGAGGTGAAGGTCCAAGTGCGGCTCATGATGACTCCGGGTGTGGTTCTCGGCGATGAATTCGAGGGTTCTGTTCAGGACCGTGTGGACACGACCCGGTCGATCAACTCGCGTGCGATGGCACGCTTGTCGGTCAACGTCACCGACTCTAGAGGCTGGCCGGGACGCAGAAAGGTGACCGCATTCGTGTCGTGTCGGAAGCCCACACCGGGCTGGCTGACGTCGTTGGCTACGATCATGTCGAGGTTCTTTCGCACCAATTTGGTCTCGGCGTTGGCCACCAGGTCCGAGGTCTCGGCGGCGAAGCCGACCACGGTCTGTCCGGGCCGCTTTTTCGCGCCGAGCGCGCACAAGATGTCGGGCGTTGGTTCGAGAACGATGCTCGGCACTCCCGCGTTCTTCTTGATCTTCCCGTCGGCGCAGACAACCGGACGGAAGTCCGCCACCGCAGCTGCCATCACCAGAACGTCGGTGGAATCCCAGAGGCGCTCCAAAGCGTCCTGCATCTGTGCCGCCGTCTCGACCGCGATCACCGAGACGCCATGGGGAATCGGCAGATCGACGGTGGACACCAGCGTGACGCACGCGCCACGACGCACCGCTTCGGTGGCCACGGCGTAGCCCTGCTTGCCACTGGAACGATTGGCGATCACCCGCACCGCGTCGATGGGCTCGCGGGTTCCCCCGGCGGTCACCACGACATGGGTGCCGGTCAGATCCTTCGGGCCGAGTTCGGCCCGCACCGCCGCCACGATGGCCTCGGGCGAGGCCAGGCGACCTTTGCCCGAGTCGCCCCCGGCCAGACGCCCCTCGTCGGGCTCCACCACCGTGACACCTCGGGAGAGCAACGTGGCGATGTTTTGTTGCACCGCGGGGTGCTCCCACATTTCGGTGTGCATCGCCGGACACACCACCACCGGGGCCCGCGTGGCGATGAGGACGTTGGTGAGCAGGTCGGTGCTGAGACCGTTGGCGTACCCGCCCAGCAAGCGCGCGGTGGCCGGCGCCACCAACACCAGATCGGCACTTTGACCCAACTTGGTGTGAGGGATGGGTGACTCCTCATCCCACAGCGACGATTGCACCGGCTCGCTACACAACGCTGACAACGTGGTGCGACCGATGAAGTGTTCGGCCCCTTTGGTCATGACGGGCACCACGTGGGCACCCGCATCGACCAGGCGACGGCACACCTCGACCGCCTTGTAGGCGGCGATGCCTCCGCACACGCCAACGACGATGCGCTTGCCAGCGAGGTCGCTCATGACGAGTCAGTCGGCGGCGGGTTCGCCCTCGGCTGCCGCATCGGCGGCGGCCTGAGCGAAAGCGGCTTCGGCGTCGGCACGGGCGGCTTCTTCGGCAGCGCGGCGCTCGGCCATCTCCTCACCCGAGACGCGCACGATTTTGTCGACGGCGATCTCCTCGAATCCCATGCTGAGCGGCTTGCGCAGAGAAGGGACCTGGGGCGGGATGACCTTGTTCGAGACCATGCCGTCGCGGCTGTAGTACTGCTGTAGATCTCGAGCGCGACGTGCGGCCAAGGTGACCAGGCTGAACTTGGAGTCGACCTTGTCGAGCAGGGTCTCCATATGAGGGGTCATCATCGAGTCGCTGGCGGCCATCGTCGGTCCTTCACAGGTCGTGGGCCGAGGCCCGATTCGCAACGCCCGTTGGCGGGCGCACTCGGATGCTACCTGCGGTATCGGAGTTCAACGCCCTCGATAGCCGTCGATCAGGGACACCAATTCGTCGACGGTGCGCGTGAGATCGTCGTTGACCAAGGTGGCATCGGCCAGAGCCAGTCCGACCGGCTCTTCCTCCTCGGCTTTGCGAAGTCGCTCGTGAACCTGGTGGTCGGGGTCGCCACGGCCCTCCAGTCGCCGGCGCTGTTCGTCACGGGAGGGAGGAAGGATGAAGATCAAGATGGACTCGGGGTGGCGGGCTTTCACCTGCCGGGCCCCATCAACTTCGATCTCGAGCACGATGTCACGACCCGCCGACAGATCAGGGACCGGGGTCCCGTAGTAATTGCCGAGGAACTCGGTCCACTCCAAAAACCCGCCGGAGTCGCGGTGGACTTGGAAGGCCTCCCGCGTCGTGAAGACATAGGCGTCGTCCGATTCGCCCGGCCGTTGCGACCGGGTCGTCCACGAGCGGCTGAGTCGCAGATGGGGGTCACGCCTCATCAAGGCATCGACGATTGTTCCCTTGCCAACCCCACCGGGGCCGGAGATGACGAAAATACGCGGTGTGAGGCCTGCGGGGGATCCGGGCGTGGAAACCCGGTCGCTCACTTGGCCAGGTGTTCGAGCAGGGCTTTCTTCTGCTGGGCGCCGAGTCCCTGGATCTTGCGGTTGTCGGCAATGCCGACCTCCTCCATGATCTTGCGGGCCTTGACCTTGCCCAAGCCGGGAAGGCTCTCGAGCATCGAGACCACCTTGAGTTTGCCCACATTGGGGTCACTCGAGGCCAGCGCATCGGCCACCGTCAAGGTGCCCTGCTTGAGTTTGACCTTGATCTCGGCGCGGGCGGCGCGAGCCTCGGCGGCCTTGGCGAGCGCCGCGGCGCGCTGTTCAGGAGTCAGTTGCGGAGGTGTTGCCATGACCAGACCATACCCGCAGGGTCCGGGCCTCGGGTGGATACCTACAAGGTCAGCCGTGCGCTCGACCCCGAATGGCCCCGACCGACCGGTGACCGTGGGCCGTCAGCCAGGCCTCCAAGTCGGCCGCCACCCGAAACGGGGCGGCCGGATCGGCGAAGGTGGCGGTTCCCACTTGGACCGCATCGGCTCCAGCCATGATCAACTCGGCCGCGCTCCAGCCGTCGGCGACCCCGCCGACCCCGACGATGGGCAGGTCGGCGTACGCCGCACGCACGTCGTGAACCGCCCGCACGGCGACCGGATGTATGGCGCGTCCCGACAGTCCCCCGCCCCCATGGCCCAGAGCCGGACGGCCGGTGTCGGGATCGAGAGCCATGCCGAGGACCGTGTTCACCAACGTGACAGCATCGGCACCGGCGTCGCGAACCCGACCGGCGATGGCCACCAAACGGTCGGTGTTCGGGCTGAGTTTGGCCCACACCGGCAGCGAGACCTGCCCGACCACCGCGCCGATGACCGCCGCGGACAAGTCGGCGTCGTGGGCGAAGATGCCGTGGCCGCTCATGTTCGGACAACTGAGGTTGACCTCGACGGCCACGATCGGATGCGAATCGCGTACCGCCGCGCCCAGCACCGTGGCGGCTTCGCGATACTCCTCGACCGTTCGTCCCCAGATGCTGACCACCACGGCGACATCGCCCGTCGCGAGGCGCGGCAGGTCGTCACGCAACCATGCAGCCATGCCCGGGCCCTGCAGACCGACCGCGTTCAACATGCCCTGGGCGACGGGGTGCACACGCGGAGCGGGATTGCCCGCCCACGGCATGACCGACAAAGACTTCACGACCACCGCCCCCAACGAGGCGAGATCGCCGTACGCCGCCAACTCGTCGGCGTGCCCCGACGTGCCCGACGCGGTCATCACCGCGTGACGTAGACGCACCCGACCGACGACCACCGACATGTCGGGCGATGTCGAGCCGCGTCTGACTTCAACGCCCATGGTGCTCCTGCAAGCTACGCACGTCGAGGGGACTGTGACGTTGCTCGGCCATCCCCTGCACCGCGGCCAGTGCCGCCTCGACGGTGGTCACCGAACTGACGCGATGAACGTTGGCCGCCTTGCGAATGGCCTCGCCATCGGTGCGACCACCGCGACCCTGAGGCGTGTTGATGACGAAGGCGACATCGCCACTGGCGATGAGATTCACTGCGGTCACCTTGGCTCCCTCGCTCACTTTGCCCACCACCGCATCGACCATGTGCCCGAACCGACCGAGATAGTCGGCCGTTCCCGGCGTGGCGACGATACCGAACCCCAACTCGCGTAAACGCTTGGCGACCACGATGCCGGCGGGCTTGTCATGGTCAGCCAACGACAAGAATACGGTGCCCTCCCGCGGCAACACCGTTCCCGCCGCCAGCTCGGCCTTGTAAAACGCCTTGCCGAAACTTTTGTCGATGCCCATCACCTCGCCGGTGGAGCGCATCTCAGGTCCGAGGGCTGTGTCCACCTCGGGGAACCGGCTGAACGGCAACACCGCTTCTTTCACCGCCACCGTCGACGGCGAGTCGAGCAACACCGAGCGCGACAACAGGCCCTCGGCGCGCAACTCGGCCAGGGTCGCTCCCAGCATCACCCGCGTGGCCACCTTGGCCAGTGGCACTCCCGTGGCCTTGGCGACGAAGGGCACCGTTCGGCTGGCGCGCGGGTTGGCCTCGATGACGTAGACGTTGGTGCCGGCCACCGCGTATTGCACGTTGATGAGTCCGCACACCTCGAGCGCGGTGGCGATGGCGGCGGTGTAGCTCTCGATGACCTCCACCACCCACGACGGCAGTGTCTGGGGCGGAATGGCGCAGGCCGAGTCACCAGAGTGCACACCGGCCTCCTCCACGTGCTCCATGACACCGCCGATGATGACTTCGCCGGTGCGATCGCGGATGGCGTCCACGTCGACCTCGGTGGCGTCCTCCAGGAATCGATCCACGAGAACCGGGCGCTCGGCCGACAACCCGCCCTCCTTGCCCAGGCTGCCGAAGCCCGACAACTCGGCCATGGCGCGAGCGAGGTGATCGCGATCGTGCACGATCTGCATGGCCCGACCCCCGAGCACGTAACTGGGGCGCACCAACACGGGAAAACCCACCCGGTCGACGATGTCGAGGGCCTGGGTCAGATCGATCGCGGTGCCTCCCGGCGGCTGCGGAATGTTCAACGACTCGCACAGCGCGTTCCACTTCTCGCGATCCTCGGCGAGATCGATGGACGACGGTGAGGTTCCCGCGATCAACTCGACAGGAATCTGACCCGACAGTTTCAGGGGCGTTTGACCACCCAACGACACGATGACCTTGGGTGCGCGACCACTGGCCGCGGCCGTCTCGGCGGCGATCACATTGAGCACGTCCTCCTTCGTGAGCGGTTCGAAGTAGAGACGATCGCTGGTGTCGTAGTCCGTGGACACGGTCTCAGGATTGCAATTCACCATCACCGTCTCGAAGCCGGCGTCACGCAAGGCGAACGACGCGTGCACGCAGCAGTAGTCGAACTCGATCCCCTGACCGATGCGGTTTGGTCCCGACCCCAGGATGATGACGCGCTGTCGATCGGAGGGACGCACCTCGTTCTCGTCCTCGTAGGTGGAGTAGTGATACGGGGTTTCGGCGGCGAACTCGGCCGAACAGGTGTCCACGGTCTTGTACGTGGGGATGACCCCGGCGGATTCGCGTGCCGCCCGAACCGACGATTCGTCGACGCTCCACAAATGAGCCAACTGGGCGTCGCTGAACCCGAGTCGCTTCGCCCGGCGCCACGAGGAACGCGACATCGAAGCGAGCGTCTCACCGGAGAGCTCCAACCGCTCCTCGACGATCATCGACATCTGATCGAGGAACCACGGGTCGACACGACACGCGTCGTGAACGCGATCGATCGAAATGCCCCGTCGCAGGAGATCGGCGATTTGGAAAACTCGCTCGGGCGTGGGTACGGCCACGAGCGACAAGAGTTCGTCGTCGGATACCGACGCCAATTGTCCCTCGGCCGGATCGCAGCCGAGACCCAGACGTCCCTGTTCCAACGAGCGCAGCGCCTTCTGGAGACTCTCGGGAAACGTGCGACCGATCGACATGACCTCGCCCACGCTCTGCATCTGCGTGCCCAACACGCCGCTGGTGCCGGGAAGTTTCTCGAACGCCCATCGCGGGATCTTGGTGACCACGTAGTCGATGGAGGGCTCGAAACTGGCGGGCGTGGCTCGCGTGATGTCATTGGGGATCTCGTCGAGCGTGTATCCGATCGCCAACTTTGCGGCGATCTTGGCGATCGGGAAGCCGGTGGCCTTGGACGCCAGGGCACTACTTCGCGAAACACGGGGGTTCATCTCGATGACGACCTGATCGCCGGTCAGCGGATTCACGGCGAACTGCACGTTCGAGCCTCCGGTCTCCACCCCCACGCGACGGATGCACGCGAAGGCTGCGTCACGCATGCGTTGATACTCCACGTCGCTGAGGGTTTGTGCCGGCGCCACCGTGATGGAGTCGCCGGTGTGCACGCCCATGGGATCGAAGTTCTCGATGGAGCAGATGATCACGCAGTTGTCGGCCCGATCGCGCATGACCTCGAGTTCGTACTCCTTCCAGCCGGCGATGCTCTTCTCGATGAGGATCTCGTTGATCGGACTGGCCGCCAGTCCGTTCGCCGCCAGGACCTTGAATTGCTCAGGGGTGGAGGCGATTCCGGTGCCGCGTCCACCGAGGATGTACGCCGGTCGGATGATCGCCGGTAGCCCGATGGTCTCGATGACCCTGGTGGCCTCGTCCATGGAATGCGCGATGCCGCTGGGCGGAACGCTCAGGCCGATCTCCAACATCGCCTGCTTGAACTTGTCCCGGTCCTCAGCCGTGGCGATGGCCTCGGCGTTGGCGCCGATGAGTTCGGGTGTGCCGGGCACACCGACCAGTCCCCTCTCGAACAAAGCCATGGCGGTGTTCAGACCGGTCTGCCCCCCGAGGGTGGGCAGCACGGCATCGGGCTTCTCACGCTCGATGATCCGCGACACCACTTCCCACGTCAGCGGTTCGATGAAGGTGCGATCGGCGAAATCGGGGTCGGTCATGATGGTGGCTGGATTCGAGTTGGCCAGGATGACGCGATAGCCCTCTTCTTTCAGGACGCGACACGCTTGCGTACCCGAGTAGTCGAATTCGCAGGCCTGTCCGATGACGATGGGACCCGAGCCGATGATGAGGATCGACGAGAGATCGGTGCGCTTGGGCATCTCAGTTGCTCCTGCTCGTCATGAGGTCGGCGAACTGATCGAAGAGGTAGCGACTGTCATGAGGACCGGGTCCCGCTTCGGGGTGGTACTGCACGCTGAACGCCGAAACCTCACGAACCACCATTCCCTCGTTGGTGCCGTCGTTGAGGTTCACATGGGTGACACTCACCCGACCGTCCAGACTCTCGGCGTCCACACAGAAGTTGTGGTTCTGACTGGTGATCTCGACGTGTCCCGAGGCCTCGTGCCGCACCGGGTGATTACCACCGTGATGACCAAAGGGCAGTTTGTACGTGGAGCCTCCCAACGCCCGACCAAGCAACTGGTGACCGAGGCAGATACCGAACAGCGGTACCTCGCCCAGTAATCCACGAATCGCCTCGACCGCGTAACCGACGGACTGCGGGTCACCCGGTCCGTTCGACAAGAAGACTCCCTGGGGCGATCGGGCCAGAACCTCGTCCGACGGGGTGGAGGCCGGAACGACCTCGACCGTGGCGATCTCGGACAGACAACGCAAAATGGTGGTCTTGATTCCGAAGTCGTACGCCACCACCCTCAACGGACCAGAGCCGAAGAAGTAGGGCTCAGGAGTGGTGACCTTGGCAACCAGGTCGACGCCGTCGGTGCCCCGTTCGGCGCGCGCGGCGGACAACAACTCGGACTCCGACGCCGTTCCGAACGCGCCGGGCATCGCGCCCGTCTCCCGAAGAAGTCTCGTCAATCGACGGGTGTCGATCCCCGCGATGCCGGCCACCCCGTTGGCGCGCAGCATCGAGTCCAAACTCTGCTCCGCCCGATGGTTGCTGTGTCGACGCGCGAGATCACGAACGATCACGCCACGGCAATGCGCGCGACGACCCTCGTCGTCGCTGCTCGTGGTCCCGTAGTTACCGATGTGGGGGTAGGTGAAGGTCACGATCTGCCCGGCGTAACTGGGGTCGGTGAGCACCTCCTGATACCCCGACAGAACGGTGTTGAACACCACCTCGCCCGATGAGATCGCCACGTCGGCCCCGATGGCCTCACCCTCGAACACGCTCCCGTCGACCAGGACCAAGGTCGCTGCTGGCCGAGCTCCGGTCTTGGTCGTCACTGGCCGTCTTCTCCGTGATGGTACGAATAGTTATGCATAATTATACGTGGGATTGGATAAAAATGACTCACCGCTGGGCTACCCCGTCGATGACGACGGCGCGACCGTTCAGCACCGTGTGCCGCACCCGACCGGTCATCGATCGACCGTGATACGGGGTGTTGCGGCTCTTGCTGGCCACCCGTGCGCGGTCGACCACCCAAGCCCCACCGGGGTCGAGTACGGCGAGGTTCGCCGGTTCACCCTCGGCCACCGGTCGCCCGTGTCGGTCGTCGATGCCGGCGATGCGGGCGGGATTCCAACTGAGACACGCCAACACCGACCGCAGATCCATGCCCAACTCCCCGATCGCCAGCGCGAAGGCCGTCTCCAAACCGAGCATCCCGGGCGGGGCCGCGTCGAGGGGTTGCTCCTTCAGATGGTCGGGGTGCGGCGCATGATCCGTGGCGATGGCATCGATGGTGCCGTCACGAAGTCCGGCCTTGAGGGCCTCGGTGTCGACCATGGTGCGCAACGGTGGATTCACCTTGAAGACCGGGTCGAAAGACCGCAATGACTCGTCTTGGAGCGTGAAGTGATGCGGAGTGGCCTCGGCGGTGACGGCGAGACCGTCGGCCTTGGCCGCGCGAATCATGTCGACACTGCGCGCCGTCGAGACATGCAATACGTGCAAGCGTCCGCCGGTGATGCGCACCAACTCGATGTCGCGGTACACCATCAGTTCCTCGGCGATGGCGGGCCAGCCCGGCAATCCGAGATGACTACAGCATGCACCCTCGTGCATCACGGCTCCCGCCGTGAGACGACTGACCTCGCAGTGCTGCGCCATCGTGATGCCCAGATCGGACGAGTACTCGAAGGCCCGTCGCATGAGCAAAGGATCCTGCACGCCGTTGCCGTCGTCGGTGAACAAGGTGACACCGGACTTCATCAGCTCGGCGTACGGAACCAGTCGCTCGCCGGCGCGACCCACGGTGATGCAACCTGACGGGACGACCTCACACAGGCCCGCGCGACGACCCTGCTCGCGCACGAACTCCACGACCGCTCGTGAGTCCTGCGCGGGATCGGTGTTGGGCATGGCCACCACGGCGGTGAATCCACCGATGGCCGCGGCGCGACTGCCCGTTTCGATGGTCTCGGAGTCCTCCCGTCCGGGCTCGCGAAGATGCGTGTGCAGATCGACGAAACCCGGTGAAACCACGGCGTTCGACGCGTCCAGCACGGTCGCCGCCGCGGGTAGTTTCCCGCCCGAGGCCACCACCAGGGCGATGCGTCCGTCGACGATGTGAATGTCGGCGGACCGTCCGTTCGCATCGGTGGTGGAGTCGACGATCCGACCGCCGACGATGTTGACGATGTTCGTCGCGGGACCGCTCACGAGGAAACCTCCGAGTTCGCTTCCCCCAACGCGTCGAACAAGACCGCCATGCGAACCGCCACACCGTTGCTCACCTGACGGGTGATAACCGATCGCGCGAGATCGGACGGGTCGACCATCATCTCGACCCCACGATTCATCGGACCCGGATGCATGACGAGACAGTCGGCTCGTAGTCGCGAAGCCCGCGCGCGGTCGAGGGCGAAGCGATTCGAGTACTCACCGAGATCCGGCACCAGGGCTTCATTCATGCGCTCTCGTTGCATGCGCAGCATGTACAGCACATCCACGTCACCGATGACCGAGTCCAGATCAGAAGTCACCGCCACCGGCCATGTGTGCACCTCGGGTGGCAACAACGTTCGCGGACCCACCACGATGACGTGGGCACCGAGCGCGGTGAAAGCCTGGATGTCACTGCGGGCCACGCGACTGTGACGGACATCGCCCACAATGGCGATTCGCAGACCGGCGAGACATTCGCGGCCTACCGAGCGCCCCAATTCGGTGCGAATGGTGTGACAGTCGAGCAGGGCCTGGGTGGGATGCTGGTGCCATCCGTCGCCGGCGTTGATGATGCTGGCGTCGGTCCACTCGGACAACTGCCACGGGACACCCGACGTCTTGTGACGCACGATGAAGGCCGCCACACCCATGGCATCGACGGTCTCGACGGTGTCGCGCAAACTCTCCCCCTTGTTCACGCTGGACGTGGACACGCTGAAGGTCATGGTGTCGGCCGACAATCTCTTGGCCGCCGTCTCGAAACTGATGCGGGTGCGGGTGGAGTCCTCGAAGAAGAGACTCACGACGGTGCGACCCACCAATGCCGGCACCTTGGGAACAGGACGACGATTCACCTCCACCATGTGGTCAGCCAGGTTCAAGATGCGCACGATGCCGTCGACGCCCAGTTCGGGAATGCTGCGCAGATGCTTCATTTTTCCCTCTGGCGAACGATCGTCACGCCCGACTCGGTGACGATCACGTCCTCATCGCGCGCAGTGGGCAGGTTCTTGCCCACGTAATCGGGACGAATGGGAAGCTCGCGATGACCACGGTCCACCATCACCGCCAACTGCACCGCGGCTGGACGACCGTATTGATTCAAGGCGTCCAGAGCGGCTCGTACGGTGCGACCGGTGAAGAGAACGTCGTCGACGAGGATCACGGTGGAACCGGCCAAATCGATGGCAATTTCGGTGATCGACAACGGGGTCACCGGACGAAGCGCGATGTCGTCGCGGAAGAGCGCCACGTCCAGACGACCCACGGGCACCAAAGACGAATCCTCGATACGCGCAACGGCCGCCCCCAAGCGCTCGGCGATCCAGACACCGCCCCTTTGAAGTCCGACGATGACGACCCCGTCCAGGCCGTGGTTACGTTCGATGATCTCGTGCGCGATACGCGTGATCGCCCGAGTCACGTCGGCTTCACCGAGAACGACGACTGAAGTGGCGGGAGAGTTCGGCGCGGACTCGCGCGCCGTCGATTGTTCCGGGGCCGAGCCCGGCTTCGTACCACTCATACATCCTCCGTTCGGGCCTCTCGGGACCCGTTTGACGGTCGAGCGGACTCTAGCAGGGTTCCGCCTCGCTACGGCTCCAAACGATGAAGAATCGTCGACAGATCCGCCGGTAAGGGCGCCACGAACGTCATCTGTTCACCCGTGAAGGGGTGTTCGAATTCCAGACCCCCCGCGTGCAGGAACGGACGACCGATGGCCAAGGGTGCACGGGCGCCGCCATACGACGAGTCACCAACCACGGGGTGGCCCGTGGCCTGCAGGTGCACGCGAATCTGATGCGTCCGTCCGGTTTCGAGCTCGCAGGTCACCAACGACACGTCAGGATCGGAAAACGTTCGCTCGACCCGGTAGTTGGTGCGGGCCGGTTTGCCACTGGCCACAACCGCCATGCGCAGTGGATCGCGTGGATCGCGTCCGATCGCCGCGTCGATGGTCCCGACCGAGGCGGCCAGACGACCCCACACGAGTGCCGTGTACCGACGCGTCACCGCGTGAGTCGCCAACATGGCGACGAGGGCCTCGTGGGCGCGTCGGGTTCGGGCCACGATGAGCAAACCGGTCGTTCCGATGTCGAGACGATGAACGATGCCGGGTCGATGCGCCTCGCCCACGTCGACGATCTCGGGATACCGGGCCAGCAAACCGTTCACCAGGGTTCCCCCGGTGTGGCCCGCACCGGGGTGCACCACGAGACCGGCGGTCTTGCTCACGACGATCACGTCGTCGTCCTCGTACACGACATCGACGGCGATGGAGGCGTCGGGCCGTGGGAGTTGCTCCACGGGCAATGTCGCCAGATCGACGGTGACGGACTGACCGGTCTTCAACCGAACCTTCCCACTCGGAGCAGCGGTGCCGTCGACCGTCACCCCCCCGGAGGCGATCATGGTGGCAGCCTCGGACCGACTGACCTCGGTGAGGAGCGACACGATGCGATCGAGACGCTCCCCGTCGAGAGATTCGGGGATCTCTTCCTCGATGATCGAACTCATGAGGTCACCTCTTTCCCGCGTGACGAGGCGACGTAGCCGAGGACCAGCAACGCCCCGCCGACGTTGATGCAAATGTCGGCCACGTTGAAGACGGGGAACCATTGGAAGTCGATGAAATCGACCACGCGACCGCGAAAGAGTCCGTCCTCGCGAAACAAACGGTCGACAATGTTGCCCACCGCCCCACCGACGATGAGTCCGACCGAGACGGTCGTCAGTCGTCCCATGCCCCGACGCATCGACACCAGAAGACTGACGACCACCACCGTGGCGATGACTCCGATGATCGGCCCCCATCCCTGACCGCGACCGAAGGCCATTCCGCCGTTGAAGGCCAAATTGAATTGCAAGGTCCACACGACATGGATCACCTGACCGTCACCCAAGGCGTTCAAGGCCCAATGCTTGGTGATCTGGTCGACCGCGACGCACATCGCGGACAGGACCAAAGATGCACCGCTGACGCCCGGACGCGAGGCCGGTGACTCACCGGCCACGCCGCTCATCGGCGGCCGATCCCGCCGACTCTCTCCTCGACCAACTCGACCGCCCACGGGATCACCTCGAGGCGTTCTCGGGGAATGGGTCGGGTCGAGACGACGCTGTACCCGTAATCGCCGGTCTCGATGCGCCTGAGTGCGGCATCGATGTCCTCGACGATTTGGCGCGCTTGCTCGGAGAGCACACGATCACGCTCGCGTTCGACCGCCATGGTGTCGCCCTCGCCGCCGTCCTCGTCGAATTGGTCGTCACCCATTCCGGCTTCCTCGATGAGTTGCTCCCGTTCGCTCTCGAGACGTTCGGCCTGGCCGAGTAGTCGGGCCCGCTCGGTCTCCAGCAACGTTCGCTGGGCCCGCAGGAACGCCAGATCGAAATCCTTGTTGGAGATGATGCCGTCCTTGGTTTTGGGCTTCTTGCCGGGAACCGCGGGCTTCACGAAGACCGGCTTGGCCGGCTTCTTCGGAATCGGAGCAGGCTTGACGGCGACGCCCTTGGCGGCGGGCGCCGGCTTCTTCGCCACGGCCTTTTTCGCGACCGCCTTCTTGACAGGCTTCTTCGCCACCGCCTTCTTGACAGGCTTTTTCGCGACCGCCTTCTTGACAGGCTTTTTCGCGACCGCCTTCTTGACGGGCTTCTTCGCGACCGCCTTCTTGACGGGCTTCTTCGCGACCGCCTTCTTGACGGGCTTCTTCGCGACCGCCTTCTTGACGGGCTTTTTCGCGACCGCCTTCTTGACGGGCTTCTTGACCGATTTGCTGGCCATGTGAACGTCCTTGGTCGATGTTTACGGCGAGGATAGTCCCGTCGGCACTCCGCCGTGAGACGAACGAACCACTCCGACGTACACCGGTTCATCATCCAATTCGGCGTTGGGCGCCCCCTCACTCCAGCCCACCGACGCCGCCAAGGTTTCACTCGCGATCATGTCCACGAACGGGACCACTTGGCGACGAATCGACTCGGGCACCCCGAGCGTCAAAACGATGCGATCGCTCACCTCGAGGTCGGCGTCGCGACGGGCCTGTTGCACGAGGCGAATGAGATCGCGGGCGGTGCCTTCCGCGGCGAGTTCGGGCGTGACCTCGATGTCGAGACCCACCATGCCCAAACCATCAGCCAACGTCGCTCCGGCTGAGCCGGCGGCCACGGCCATCTTGATGGTGTACTCACCCTCGACCAACTCGATACCACCGGCCACGACGACACCGTCGTCGAGGGACCAGTCGCCGGTCTTGACGGCCCTGATGACCTCTTGGGTGCGCCCACCCAATCGTGGACCGAGAGCACCCGGAATCACCTGCAGAACGGCGGTGGCCCCCGACTCTTGTTGGACCGACAACACGACCCTTTTGACGTTCACCTCGTCGGCGATGATGTCGACGAAAGGTCGCAGGGTTTCGGCATCGGGGTGCGAGACCTTCAACTCGGCCAGGGGCAAGCGCACCCGACGAGAGTGGGCCTTGCGTACCGACAGCGCCGACGAGCACACCTCGCGCACCCGATCCATCGCCGTCACGAGTTCGGGGTCCCCGGGAAGGTCGCTGGCCCGCGGCCAATCGGTCAGGTGCACACTGGGTCCGGGGCAGAGCCCCCGGTACACGGTGTCGCTGATCAAGGGCAACAACGGCGCGGCCACCCGACACAAGGTCTCCAGCACCGTGTGCAGCGTGTCCACCGCGTCGGCATCACCAGCCCAAAAGCGATCGCGCGAACGTCGGATGAACCAGTTGGTGAGCACGTCGAGGAAATCGCGGATGTTGGCACCGGCCGAGAAAAGATCGTAGGCGTCGAGGTCGCGGGTGACCGAGGCGACGAGATCGGACGTCTTGGCGAGAATGTACCGATCGAGGACGTGACCGGAGTCGGTCCGCACCTTGCCGCTCAGGCCTTCGGCGTTGGCGTAGAGACCGAGGAAGTACCACGAATTCCACAGCGGCAACAGCACTTGGCGAACGGTCTCGCGAATGCCGGCCTCGGTGACCGAGAAGTCGGCTCCGCGCAAAATCGCCGACGACAGCAGATACCAACGCATGGCGTCGGCGCCGTAGGTGTCGAAGACCAGCATCGGATCCGGATAGTTGCGCAAGCTTTTGGACATCTTCTGCCCGTCATCGCCGAGAACGATGCCGTGACTGACGCAGGTGGAAAACGCCGGACGGTCGAACAGGGCGGTGGCCAGAACGTGCAACGTGTAAAACCAGCCGCGGGTCTGACCGATGTATTCGACGATGAAGTCGCCGGGATAGTGCTGCTCGAACCACTCGGTGTTCTCGAACGGATAGTGCACCTGGGCGAAGGGCATTGAGCCGCTCTCGAACCAGCAGTCCAACACCTCGGGCACACGCCGCATCATCGACTTGCCGGTCGGGTCGTCGGGATTGGGACGCACGAGGTCGTCGACGGTGGGTCGGTGCAAGTCGGTGACGGTGGTACCAAAATCACGCTGCAGGTCGGCGAGGCTTCCGTACACGTCGAGTCGGGGATACGCGGGATCGTCGCTCTTCCACACCGGGATGGGCGAACCCCAGAATCGATTGCGGCTGATCGACCAATCGCGGGCGTTGGCGATCCACTTGCCGAAGGAGCCCTCCTTCAAGTGCTCGGGCACCCAGGTGATCTGCTTGTTCAATTCGACCATACGGTCCTTGATGGCCGTGACCTCGACGAACCACGAGGAGATGGCGCGGTACACCAGAGGTTCCGCGCAACGCCAGCAGTGCGGGTACGAGTGCGAATACGTGTCGTGTTTCACCACGACACCGGAGGACTTCAAGTACTTGATGACCGACGGGTTGGCCTCGAACACGTGTTGACCCGCCCAATCGGTGACCTCGGCGGTGTAACAACCGTGACCGTCCATCGGACACACCGTCTCGATGCCGACGGCCTGACAGGCCAACTGGTCGTCCTCACCGAAGCCGGGGGCCAGGTGCACCACACCGGTGCCGTCCTCAGTGGTGACGAAGTCGCCCGCCAACACCCGAAAGGCGTTCTCCACGTGTGCGAAATAATCGAACAGCGGACGGTACGAACGCCCCACCAGGTCCGCGCCGCGCACGGTGCCCACCCGCACGGCGCCGCCCAGTTCACCGACGTACGCCCCCAAGCGCGCCTCGGCCAGGATCGATCTCTCCCCGTTCGACTCGACGATCGCGTAGTCCACGTCGGGGTTCACTGCCAACGCGAGATTCGAGGGCAGGGTCCATGGCGTCGTGGTCCAAGCGAGCAGGTTCTCCCCCGACTCCAACACGAAGCGCACCGTCAAGGCCGGATCCTGGCGGTCGCGATACACGTCGTCCATACGGGTCTCGGTGTTGCTGAGGGGTGTTTCGCAACGCCAGCAATACGCGAGCACGCGATTGCCCTCGTAGATCAAACCCTTGTCGTGGAGGGTCTTGAACGCCCACATGACGCTCTCCATGTAGGGGAGATCGAGCGTCTTGTAATCGTTCTCGAAGTCGACCCAACGCGCCTGACGCATGACGTAGCGCTCCCACTCGCTGGTGTACCGGAGTACCGAGGTGCGGCAATAGTCGTTGAACTTCTCGACGCCGAACGCGGTGACCTCACGATGACCGGAGATACCCAGTTGTTTCTCGGCTTCCACTTCGGCGGGAAGACCGTGACAGTCCCAACCGAAGCGTCGTTCCACCTTCTGCCCCCGCATGGTGCGATAACGCGGCACGGCGTCTTTCACGAAACCGGTGAGCAAGTGGCCGTAATGCGGGAGACCATTGGCGAACGGCGGGCCGTCGTAGAAAACGAATTCATTGTCACCACCGTCGCCGGCCGTGCGATTCCGCACCGAGGCTGCAAAGGCCCGCTCCGACGCCCAACGAGCCAGGGTGGCGGCTTCGATTTCCGGGAAGTTCGGCTGAGCGTCGATGGAGGGGTACGGACGTGAGGTCATGGCGAAAAGGGTCGTACTGCCATGATCAGGCTACCGGGAAGGCCTCAGCGAAGACTGGCGCTGACGACATTCAGAACGATCATCACCAAAAGCGGCGACAAGTCGAGACCGCCCATCGACGGCAACACGCGCCGAACCGGACCCAACACCGGCTCGGTGATTCGAGTTGCCCACTCGCGCACGACGTCGAGGGGACCCCCTCGCGAAGGGAACCACGACAAAATGACGCGCGCAAGGATCACCAAGGTGAAGAAGTAGATGAGCGTTGCGAGTAAACCGCCCACGGATCAGTAATCAGCGCTCGAGCGCGGAGCCGGCTTCAACAGGTAAACCCCGCGAGCAACCTTTTCGATCTTGCCGTGTAGGGCGTAACAGAGACCGCTCGAGAAATCGATCATACGACGGGCCACCTCGTCGTCGCAGCCCTCGGTGTTGAGGATCACGGGCTGTCCGTCGCGATAGCGATTGGCCACTTCCTGGATGTCGTTGAAGCGGATGGCCTTCACCGTGTGCGGCTCACCCTGCACGCTTCCACCGATGGTTCGCACCGTCGACGAGGGACGACCCGACACCGGACGAGGAAGGATGGACGAATCATCGACACCGACACGGCGGGGCGGAATCGGGTCCGTGTCGCGAGGCGTCACTTGACGCGCGACCGGACGCGAGCCGGTGTCGTCGAAGTCGCCACGACGAGGATCGCTACGCGACACCCCACCCGCACGATCCGGAGCGTCTTGATCGTCGTAATCGTCGTACGCGTCGTCCTCACCCAAACCGAGGTAATCCATGGCTTTTCTGAAGAAGGACATCGACGACAGAGTAGTCCGAGTCAGAGGGTTCGGGGTGGACGCTCACCGAAGATCGCCGAGCCCACGCGTATCAGTGTCGATCCTTCGTCCACCGCCAGGCGCCAATCCCCGGACATCCCCATCGACACCTCGGACAAGCCCAAATTCGAGGTCATCGATGCCACCAACCGGAAGGCCGAGCGAGTGCGCTGGGGGTCACCGTCGGTGGGCCCGACCGTCATCAGGCCGTCGACGACGAGACCGCCCCGTGTCGCCGCGAGGACCAAGGACTCGGTGTCGGCGGGGTCACACCCACCCTTGTCCGCTTCGCCGACGGCGTTCACCTGCACCAGGATCCGGGTGCCAGGGCACCGACGCGCGAGTTCGGTCACCACCGATTCGCGGTCGACGGACTGCCACAGGTCCACGATCGGAGCCAGCAAGCGCACCTTGTTCGATTGGAGTCCGCCGATGAAGTGCACCTCGGGAAGCGGGCCCTCGTGGACGTTGGCTCGGAAACGATCCCATTTGTCGACCAATTCCTGGGCGTAGTTCTCGCCGATGCAGGCGCATCCGGCATTCGCCACCGCCGCGATCGCCTCGGGCGGGAAGGTTTTGGTGACGGCCACGATTCGCACCCGCTCTCCGCCCCGAGCCCTCACCTCGTCGGCCAACCCCCGGTACCGGACCGCGATCGCAGACGCGTCGGGCTCACCGGTCATGGCGCCTGCCTCCACTCTTCCCGCACCTGACGTCGCGCGTCGCCTCGCGCGCGACGATTCCCTGGTCTCGGGTCAGTTGGGTCCTCGGACGTGGCGAGAATGCCCGTCGATTCGCAAGATTGGGTGAGCCAGGGTGAAAGTCACCGTCGCGACGCATGGAGTGGATGATCCGAACTCCGGGGCGATCGACCACGTTGATGAACGCGGGCACGTCGCCCGCCGCGTCACTTCAAGAACGACGGGACGTCGAAGTCGTCGTCACCATCGTCGGTCGGGACGTCCGAGTCACTGGCGAAGATGTCCTTGGGCGCCGGGGCCGGGGTCGGACGGCTCTCTCGGGACGCGGCGGCACCACGTCCGGTCGGACGTCCGGTGGGACGAGCCGCGGGTGCGCTATCCCATCGATCGAAACCAGCGGCGATCACGGTGACCTTCAACTCGTCACCCATGTCGTCGTTGATCACCGTTCCGAAGATGATGTTGGCGTCTTGATGGGCGATGCCACGGATGATCTCCGCGGCTTCGTTCATCTCCATGAGGGTCATGGAGGACGGACCAGTGACGTTCAACAGGACCCCTCGCGCACCTTCGATGGACGCTTCGAGCAGGTTGCTGGACAACGCCTTCAGCGCGGCGTCACGAGCTCGACTGTCACCACTGGCGACGCCGATTCCCATGAGGGCCGAACCAGCGTTTTGCAGAGTCATCTTGACGTCGGCGAAGTCGGTGTTGATCAGGCCGGGATTCGTGATGAGATCCGAGATACCGGATACCCCGGAGTAGAGCACTTCATCGGCGCGGCTGAAAGCCTCGATCACGGTGTCGCGGGCGTCGACCACGGACAAGAGACGATCGTTCGGGACGACAATGAGAGTGTCGACCTTCTCCTTGAGTTTGGCGATACCCGAATCGGCCTGCACGGCGCGTCGACGCCCCTCGAACGAGAACGGACGAGTCACGATGCCGATCGTGAGGGCACCGATGCTCTTTCCCACTTCGGCCACCACCGGGGCGGCTCCGGTTCCGGTCCCGCCGCCCTCGCCGGCGGCGATGAAGACCATGTCGGCACCCTTGAGAGCATCCTCGATCTCGTCCCGGTGCGCTTCGGCGGCCTGACGACCGACTTCGGGGTCGCTTCCCGCGCCCAGACCGCGCGTCAATTCCCGTCCGATGTCGAGTTTGAGTTCGGCGTCGCTGGTCATCAACGCCTGGATGTCGGTGTTGATCGCGATGAACTCGACTCCGCGCAGGTTGCGCTCGATCATGCGGTTCACCGCATTCACACCGCCTCCGCCGACGCCGACCACCTTGACTTGGCAGATGTAGTTGTTCTGTCCACCAACCATGCTGGGTGACTCCTCCGCTTTTGGGCTACCGGGGTAGCCGACGACCTGTTGTTGCTGTCTCGGTCACGCTTTTCGATCGCTCTAAAACTACGTCCATCCGACCGGACGACCTGTCCGGTCCTGTTCGCGCGTCAAGTCTCCCACTTTCAGGTCGGCGAAGGGGGGATGCTCGACCACCGCGCTCGGACAAAGTCCTGCTAGGAGCACTGGGAGGGACGACTTGACCAACTCAGCGCACACTCGGCGCTCCACTGGAGACGTCGATGATGGCGTACCTGTTCGAGCCCAGCCTTTTGATCTCGTTCACGACTCCGACCAACTTGTTTTGAAAATCGCTCGGCGGGCCGAAAAGGACCTCCACCTCGTCGGTCAGTGTCATCGACACCTCTCCTTGGGCTGAAACCGCCAAGGAGACCAGGCGCGCTCGCAGCTCGCTTGGTAGGGCGTTGACCAATTGCGCCGCCCCGAGGAACGGTTGGGCCACCGAATCGCCCGCCGACAGGTTGGGGCCGGTCCCCCGAATCGGGACGTAATCCGTCGGATCACCCTCGATAACGTCCAACACGCGCCCCTCACGATCGATCACCCGATTGAACCCGTCGACCGCACGGTAGAAGCCGATCGGGTCACGCTCGACGATCTGGATGAGGACCCTCGAGGGCAAGTGGGAGGACACTGACGCTTCGCGAACCCACGGGATCGCCTCGAGTCGCCTCTCGGCCCCGCGAAGGTCGGCGGTCAAGATGGGCTCACCTTTCAAGCCCGAGATCACCTCGCCAACCACGAGGGGATCGGCGTACACGTTGCCCTCGATCTGAACGTTGCGTATCGACAAGATCGGAGAGGTCAGCAGGAGCAGGATCACCAACACCACGGTGACGGCGATTCCCACGATGGAGAACCAGCGCAACCGACGCCGTCCCGCGGCTCGTCGAATGGCGATGCGGCGTTTTCGAAATTGCAACGCACCCGGCGCAGATCGGGCCGGGATGGGGCCGGAGTCGTCGTCGGAGATGACGACTCGCTTCTTGGCGGCCGGAGTCGCTTTCACCGGCGGCGCTTTCACCGGCGGCATTTTGACCGGCGGTGTTTTGACCGGCGGCGACTTCGACCGGGTCGGGTCATTGATGACTCTCGCGCCCTCGACCCCGTCGTCGATCACGTCCGTGGATCGAACCCGACCGAGCCAACGGCGCCCGCTGAATCGTGGGGAACGATCCCCGGTGCGCAACGCGCGGCCTCCCCTCGCCGCTCGGGCGTCCGCGGGAGTCGCGGTGTCGGCCTCGTCGGAGAAGACCGCCGAGAGTTCGGCTCGCACCTCGTCGGAAATGGCATCGTCGAGGTCGGTGATGATCTCCCCCGTCGGATCCACGGGGCGGTCAGCGGGCATCGTCTCCTCCGTCGGCAAAAGGTACCGAGCGCGCATCGTCGAAGTCATGGGTATCGGAGAAACCAACCAGTCGGACTTCGGTGCGCATCACATGGCCAGTCTTGTCGGCGACCACCCGTCGAACGTGGGACATCACCGCAACGACGTCCTCGGAGCGTCCCCCCTCGTCGGCTTGAATGAAGTTCGCGTGCTTGGTCGAGACCGACGCCGTGCCGATTCGCAGACCTCGCAGACCGCACTCGTCGATCAACCGACCCGCGGTCACCTCGCCGGGAACCGGATTGACGAACACCGACCCGGCGTTCTGCCCACCGGGCTGGTTTTCCCGTCGCCAGCGTACGATCTCCTCGATCGTGGCTTCACATGTATCCCGATCTCCGGTGGCCAGGCCGAGACGTGCGCCGAGCACGACTCTGTCGTCGCCGATCGCCGAACCCCGAAAGCGCAGTTCGAGATCGGCGACGGCAACCTCACGAAGCGATCCATCGCGCCAATCGAAAAGTCGGGCCCCGGTCAACGATGCCTTCATGTCCGACCCGTGCCCCCCGGCGTTCATTCGCACGGCCCCTCCGATCGTTCCCGGCACACCGACGGCCCACTCGAATCCGGTCAGGCCGGCGGCCGCAGTCCGACGGGCCAATACCGGCAAGAGGACCGCCGCCCCCGTGACCACCAACGCCTCGTCGACCACAACCTCCACGTTCGACGCGAAGTCCCCGAGTTGAACGACAATGCCGGCGAACCCGCGGTCGCTGACGAGCATGTTGCTTCCCCGCCCGATCACGAGCACCGGCAACGAATGAAGAGCGGCAAACTCGGCCACCCGCGACAACTGTTCCTCCTCGTCGGCGCGCACGAACACCGCGGCCGGACCACCGACTCGATAGGTCGTCAGCGCCGCCAACGGATGATCGACCGTGGCGTTGTCCCCGAGGAGACGACGAACGCTCTGCGCGTCGACGTTCACCGCGCACCACGCAGTGCGAGGATCTCGTTCGGCAGTGTTTCGATGTCGCCACAGCCCATGGAGATGCACACGTCGCCTGATCGCACGAGCGCCGACACCGTGGTTGGCAAGCGTGAGCGATCGGGCTCGTACACGACGTCGAGATCGGGGCGCGCCGCTCGAACCGCATCGACGACCAGCTGGCCGGTGACCCCGGGGATCGGGGTCGTTCCCGAGGCGTAGATGTCGGCCACCACGACCACATCGGCCGAGGTGAACGCCGAGCCGTACTCGTTCGACATCACCGCCATGCGGTTGAATCGGTTCGGCTGAAAAACCGCCACGATCCGTGACCACCCATCCCCGCTCGTACGCGCCGCCGTCAAAACCGCGTCGATCTCGCGGGGTAAATGCGCGTAGTCGTCGACGTAGGTGGCTCCGTCGATCGAACCGATGATCTGAAAACGCCGGTCGACCCCGCCGAACAGTGCCACGGCCTCCACCGCCACCGCCGGGTCGACTCCGAGGGTCGAGATCATGGCGATCACCGCGGTGGCGTTGGCCACGTTGTGGGTTCCCCGCAAAGGGCTCTCGACGAGGAGCGACTCTCCCGACGGGGTGCGCACCGCGAAGGTCGTGACACCTTTGGATGTGCCCACTGCCGACCAACGGAAGTCGGCGTGTGCGGACGATCCGTACGTGATCCACTCGGTGTCACGACGACGAGCCACGATGCTCGTGATCGACGGGTCGTCGATACAGACGACTCGCGGACCGGGCACGCCACTCAGATACTCCTCGAAGGCCCGGACCAGACCGTGGAAATCGCCGTAGAGGTCGAGATGGTCGTGGTCGATGTTGGTCAGGATCGTTCCGAACAAAGGAAGGCGTAGATGAGTCCCGTCGCTCTCGTCCGCTTCCACGACCATGAGGTCGCCGTCGGTCCAGCGTGCCCCGGTACCCTCCTCCAACAGATCCGCCCCCACGACGAACGAGGGGTCGAGTCCGGCGGCTTTCAGGGATTGCACGAGCAAGGACGCGGTGGTCGTCTTGCCGTGGGTACCAGCCACGGCAATCGAGCGACGACGTGTGCACAAGGCCGCCAACATGTCGGCTCGTGAGAGATCGGGAACACCCGATTCACGGGCCCGTGCCCGTTCGATGTTCGACGTCGGAATGGCGGTCGATGAGGTAACCGCGTCGCAACCCGTGACGGCCGATGCGTCGTGGCCGATGTTGACGCGAATACCGAGCGACCTCATTCTCTCCACCACGTCCGATTCGCGTATGTCGCTCCCCGAGACGTCGTGACCCATCTGCACCAAGCAGGTCGCGATGGCGTTCATTCCCGGACCACCGATGCCCACCACGTGGACCCGACGTCGACCAGACAGGTCGAGGGGAGCCGATGTCACGACCGAACTCCGGCGACCTCTTCGATCAGATCGGTGATGGCGCCTCCACGATTTGGTTCGCCGAGCGCCCGAGCGTTCGTCTCGAGGCGCCGCCGGGCCGCCGAATCACCCCGCAACTCGCCGAGGATCATCGTCAACCGGGACGACACGTCATCCTCGTCCAACAGGATTGCGGCATCGGCGTCGCTCAACCAGGCCACGTTGGCGCGTTGATGATCTTTGGGGGTTGCGCCCGACCAGGGAACGAGGACGGCCGGTAAACCCACCGTCGCGACATCGGCCACCGTGCCCGCGCCGCCCCGACCGATCAGCACGTCACATGCTCCGTAAACGTCGGAGATCCGCTCCTCGTAACCCATCACGCGATACCAGATGCCGTCGGAGCCGTCGCGTTCGATGCCACCGTCGCGTCGATGTTCGTCGATGAAGCGATCACCGACCACGTGGTACACCGCCAGAGTCTGATCACCCGAGAATTCTCGCACGAGTGCCAGAACCGATCGGTTCAGGACCCGAGAACCGAGTGAACCACCGAAGACGGCCACGAGGAATCGATCGGCCGGGACTCCGAGGCGCTCTCGCGCGAGTCGACGATCGCCCACACGATCCACCACACGGATCGCGCGTCGAACCGGGGCACCGGTCCATCGCGCACGTACCAGATCGGATCCCGGGAACGCCGTGGCCGTGGCGACCGCGAAACGCGCGGTCAGGCGACTCGCACGACCGGGAGTCCGGTCATAGGAGACGACCACCACCGGAATTCGAAGTTTGCGGGCCGCCAACACCGCCGGCAGGCTCGCGTAACCGCCCACGCTCACCACCACCCGCGGTCGATCGTTTCGCATCACGCGCAGCGCCAACCGGCGAGCTCGCACGAGTTTGGGCACGAACGAGAGATTCCGAACGATCGAACGCGCCGAAAACCCTCGTTGCAGACCGACGACGTCGAAAAAATGGTGCTCGACTCCCGAGGGAGGAACCAATCGAGTTTCGATGCCCCGCTCGGCACCCATGTAGGTGATCTCCCCGATGGGATGACCGTGGTCGACCAGACCTTCGACGATCGCCAGCGCCGGCAAAACATGTCCGGCGGTGCCCCCACCCGCGATCACCGCGAATCGGGTCATCGAGGTCGGCGAGCCACGTTCATCAAGAGACCGGCGGCCACCATCGACACGATCAACGACGAACCGCCGAACGAGATGAAGGGAAGGGTCAACCCGGTGACGGGAATGATGGCGACCACACCCCCGATGTTGATGCAGATCTGAATGAGGAACCAGCCGGAGATACCTCCGGCCAACAGTCGCCCGAAACTCGTGCGACAAGACAGGGCCGCCTGAAAGCCGAAGTAGATGAGGAACGTGAACAAGGTCAGGAGGCCGATCACCCCGAGGAAGCCCATCTCCTCGGCGAGCGTCGAGAAGATGAAGTCACTGTGGGCCAATGGGACGTAACCCCATTTCCCCGTTCCGGCACCGATTCCTATTCCCGTCACCCCGCCATTCGACAGGCTGATCAACGATTGGTACGCCTGATAGGTCAAGTGCTCGCGGTTTTCATGAAAATCGAAAAAGGACGTTATGCGGACGAACTTGTCGGGACGCAGCATGATGATCAACGCACCGAGGGCCGAACCGGCCCCGGCCACGGTCAACAGGGGGAGAAAGGGGGCACCGGCGAGAAAGAGAACGACGAAACCGATGCCGACCATGACCGCACACGAGCCGAAGTCGCTCTGGGCCAGCGACATCACTGCCCCCAACACTACGACGAAGCCGAACGGCTTCATGGTGACCCGCCAATCGTGCATCCGATCCATTCGTCGCGACAAGAGGTCGGCTCCGTGAATGATGATGAACAACTTCATGAACTCCGACGGCTGGAATCGTTGATCGAACAATTCGATCCACGCGCGGGCACCGTTTATCTCCTTGCCGAGTCCGGGAAACCACGACAACGACATCAAGGCCAGACCACACCACGGGGCGATACGGGCGAACTTGTGGAGTATCTCGAGTTTCAACTTGTAGGCGAAGGTCATGCCCACGGCACCGATTCCCGCGTAGAAAGCCTGTCGGCGGAAGTACTTCCACGCCGAGTCACCACGATTGAACGAGAAAATGGACGACGACGACATGACCATCACGAGACCGAACAAAACGAGGACGATCGAAACCGCGGCGATGACGTAGTAGCCCACCGGCTTGGGATCGCGAGACGTGGCGTCCTGGTAACGAGACCGTAGGCCCCCCTCACCCGTGCGAATCCTTTGGGCGCGTTCATAGGCCGCCTGACGACGATCGGCGAGGTTGTCGGCGGAGCGACCCCTGGACCTACCGCGGGACTTTTGACCGATAGCGATCGTCACTTTCGTGCTCCTGTCTTGTTCGGCGAGGACTTCTTCGACTTCGAACCCCTGGCGCTCGCAATGAGAGCCGTGACACAACGAGAGAAGTCTTCGCCTCGTTCCTGATACCCGCCGTACCAATCGAAACTGGCGCACGCCGGTGAGAGCAGCACGGTGTCCCCGGAGTTGGCCAGAGAGGCGGCCTGGGCCACCGCCTCGGCCATGTCGCATGCGCGTCGGACCGTACGATGCGCGACAAAGGTTCGCTCGATCTCATCGGCCGACTCACCGATAGCGACAACGCCCTTGATGCGATCGGTTGCGGCAGCGAGAACACCGAGGTCGAGACCCTTGTTTCGACCACCAGCGATCAGGATCACATTCTCGAAACCGGCGATGGCAGTGAGAGCGGCGTGGGGCGTCGTGGCCTTGGAGTCGTCGAACCAGCGCACTCCACCGGCCTCGGCAACCAATTCGATTCGGTGGTGGGGGGCTTCGTAGGTGCCAAGAGCCTCCGCGACCGCCTCCACCGAGGTCAATCGCGGTTCGATGCACAACGCCGATGCCACGAGGGCGTTGGAGATGTCGTGTGGAAAGGATCGTCGCATGTTCGTCGTGGCGATGATTTCTCCGGAGGGACACTCGAGCACTCCGCCTCGCACGCCATAGGTCGCTCGATCCCCGCCGACCTCGACACGTCGACAACGCAAAGAGTCCAGATGACGCGCCACGACGGGGTCGGTCACGACGCCCACCGCCACGTCACCCGGGACAACGTTGCGCCAGATCCGAGCCTTGGCCGCCTCGTACGTCTCCATCGACGTGTGCCAATCGAGGTGGTCGGGGGCCAGATTCAGCCACGCCGAGGACTGGGCGCGAAACGTTTCGACGAAGGCCAGTCGAAAACTGGTTGCTTCGACCACGAAGACGTCCACGTCCATTCCGAGGGCTTCGACGAGGGGAACGTCGGTGTTGCCGCAGGCCACGGCGCGACGACCCGAGGCGGTGATCATCGCTTCGACCATGGTCACGGTCGTCGTCTTGCCATCGGTGCCGGTGACCGCGACCATCGGACGGGCACCCCCGGGACGCGACTGCTCCCACTCGTAGGCCAAGTCCAATTCCCCGTACACCGCCTTGCGCTTGGCGGCGGCGAAACGAAGGACCGCATGACCCTCGGGAACCCCGGGAGCCGGGGCGACCGAGTCGACTCCGTCGAGAAGGTCGATGAGTCGACGATCATCAGGGGATTCGACCAGTTCGACTCCGAGTTCGCTCATGAACGAACTTTTGGCGGCGGTCACGTGGTCGTCGGCGGCCACGACCGAATACCCCCGGGCGACCAGGGCTCTCGCGGTGGCCACGCCGGTGACGCCGACGCCGTAGACGAGAACCCGCTCGCTCACGGAAGTGCCTTCATTGCGACATCGCTGATGCGAGTGAAGTCGGCGATGAACAGGGCCAACGAACCCGCCACGCAGATTCCGCCGATGATCCAAAACCGGATGATCACGGTGGTTTCGGGCCAGCCGACCAACTCGAAGTGGTGATGAATCGGGGTCATCCGGAAGAATCGACGGGTTCGGCCCGATGCCTTGAAGATCGTCATTTGAATGGCCACCGAACCCGCTTCCAACACGTTGATGCCGCAAATGAGCGGAAGTAGGAAATGGGTGTTGGTCGCCACGGCCAACAGACCGAGAGCCGCACCGATGCCCAAGGCACCGACGTCACCCATGAAGATGCGTGCGGGCGCGGCATTCCACCAGAGGAATCCACCACAGGCCCCCGCGAACGCCGAGGACAACACGGCTAGATCGAGGGGGTTCACGGTTCCACCGGCGAGGACGCCGTACACCTCGGGGTTACGGAACGACCAGTAGCCGATGATGGTGTAGGCGAGAAATCCGAGCAGTGCCGATCCGCCCGCGAGACCGTCGAGACCGTCGGTGACATTGACTGCGTTGGTCGTGGCCCACATCATCGCGGCAGTCCACAGAACCCAGAGCCACGATGGGATCTCCCAACCGGGCCAATCGAAGCGGGTGAACGACACCGTCTCGGAAATGTCGGTCGCGGCCACCAACCACCAGGTGATCGCGCCCGCCAACCCGAAAGTGATGAGGCCTTTCTTCTTCCAGAAGATGCCGCGATTGTGGCCTCTGGTCACCTTGAGCACATCGTCCAGCAGGCCCATCACAGCCATGACGAGGATGCCGACGATGATGATCATCGCCTGGTTCGAAAACGCCAGTCCATCACGGACATGGGCGATGACCCAGCCGAGGACAGCCGCACCGAGGATGCTGAGCCCACCCATGGTCGGAGTACCCGACTTCTTCTCGTGATGGGAGGGGCCGAGATCCTCCTTACCGAGAATCGGCTGACCCTTGCCCCGATCACGGAAAAAGGAGATGAGGAAGCGCGTTCCAACCAAGGACAAGACCATCGAGGTCACCCCGGCGATCATGACGGCGATCATCGGCGCCCTTCCAACAGGTCACGAGCGACGACACGATCATCGAAGTCGATGATCTCCGAGCCGATGCTCTGGGAGTGCTCGTGCCCCTTTCCGGCGATGACCACCACGTCACCCCGGCGCGCGTGTCGAAAGGCCAACGAAATCGCGGCGCGACGATCCGGCTCGGTTCCGAACAAACGATGGCGCAAGTGGTCCGGCACCCCGGCCACGACCGACGCGATGATGGCCTCGGGGTCCTCGGAGCGTGGATTGTCGGACGTGACGATGACCGCATCGGCCAGCAAGGCCGCGGTCTCACCCATGATCGGTCGCTTCATCTTGTCGCGGTCACCGCCGCATCCGAAAACGACGATCACGCGGCCGTTGGTGGTCGCCTGGCGTACCGAGCGCAACATTTCTCCGAGACCTTCGGGAGTATGGGCGAAGTCCACCAACACCACGAAGTCCTGTCCGGCATCGACGTGTTCGAATCGACCCGGCACGACCGGTGCGACGCGCAAGCCCTCGACGATCGCGTCGACGTCGACCCCCAACTCTCGTGCCGCGGTGGCAGCCGCCAGCGAATTCATGACGTTCACCGAACCGCCTATCGCCACCTTCACTGTGACTCCTCGCCACGCGTAAGAGTGCGCGATCGCCGACACCTCGGCGTCCGACACGTCGTCCATCGAGAACGGGACTATCGGGGTCGACGCACGATCGAGAAGGCGTCGACCAAACTGGTCGTCGATGTTCACGACCGCGATCCGGGAGAGATCCGGCTCGAACAGTCGCGCCTTGGCCTCGAAGTACGCCTCCTGCGTCCCGTGGAAGTCGAGGTGATCACGGCCCAGATTCGTGAAGATCGCCAGAGCAAACGAGGTTCCACGGACTCGATCGAGGGACAGGGCGTGGGACGAAACCTCCATGACCACCGAACGAACGTAGTTCGCATGACGCTCCGCCAGGGTTCGCTGCAGATCGGCCGGCTCGGGCGTGGTGAGCGCTCCCGTGAGAGTGCCCAAGATGTCGGTCGACGTTCCCGACGCCCGCAGGATCGATCCCAAGAGTTGGGCCGTGGTCGTCTTGCCGTTGGTACCCGTGATCCCGACCACCGAAAGCTTTCGCGACGGGTGGCCGAACAACGCGCTGGCCAGGGGTCCGATCTCCGAACGGACGTTCCCGACCACGATCTGAGCCACCTCACCGACACCGTCGAGGCGATGATCGACCAAGAGTGCGCTCGCGCCCCGCTCGATGGCGGCAGAGGCGAAGTCGTGCCCGTCACGCTGCACCCCGCGCACGCAACAGAACATCGAGCCTCGCTCGACCCGGCGCGAATCATGAGTGATGGCGTTCACGACGGCATCACCCGAACCTGCGACCAACACGGCGCTCGAGGAGTCGACATCGCGCAGCAGGTCGCTCACGCTCCGTCGATACGTCCCCAACGTCATGGTCACCCCCCCACCGCCGGGCAACCGGCATCGTTTGTCGGCGGCTCGATCGAACGCTCATGGATGGCCACGGTGGCGATCTTGGCGAAGACGGGGGCAGCCGCGGTTCCACCGAATCGGTCGCGACTCGACGGGTTCGGTTCGTCGATGGAAACCAGGATGGAGACGCGCGGATCGTTCGCCGGGAGGAATCCCACGAAGGTGGCGAAATACGCACGGGATCCGTCCTCTTTCTCGTAGGTACCGTTCTCTTGGACCTTGTATCCCGTTCCGGTCTTACCAGCCACCGAGATTCCGTCGACTCGGGCCCGGGTTCCCGTTCCCTCACACACCACCGAGGCCATGAGGGCCTGCATCGTGGTGGCGGTGGCCTCCGAGACGACGCGGTGCGAGTTTCCCGCTGGTGACTCCCAGAGCGAACCCTTCTCATCGATCGTCGCGCGCACCATACGAGGCGACACGTACACGCCATCGTTCGCGATGGCGTTCACCGCCGAAATCAACTGCAGCGCCGACGACGAAAATCCGTATCCGTAGGTGATCGTGGCGTTTTCCGAGCCCCGCCAGTTCTCTGGTTGCTTCAGCATGCCGGCGGTCTCACCGGGGAACCGAAGGCTCGACTGCTTGCCGAAGCCGAAGCTCTCCAAGTATTCGTGCAGACGAGGTGATCCCACCTCTCCCGCGGCCATCAGGGTTCCGATGTTCGAGGAGCGGACGAAGATGTCGCGCAGTGACATCAACTCGAGATCGTGGGGGAACGCATCCTTGATCGTCTTTTCGAACTCTTGTCCCTCGTCGAAGACGTACACGTCGGGCACGTCATAGACGCGATCAGTCGTCGCCACGCCCGAGTCGAGAGTGGCAGCCACACTGAAAACCTTGGCCACCGAGCCAGGCTCGTGCGCTTCGACCACCGCCATGTTGCCGGCGGTGATTTCGGCGATCCCCTCGGCGTTACGTCGAACACTGACGATGGCCAGGATCTCACCGGTCGAGGTGTCCATCACGATGGCGTTGCCGCCCTTGGCCACGAGCTCTTCGACACGAGCCAAGAGGATTCGCTCTACTTGGTATTGCAACGAGCGATCGATGGTGAGTACGAGGTCCATTCCCGGTCGCGGATCGTCCACGATCTTGGTGGTGCCCGGAAGGCTGCGCCCTTTGGAGGCCTCGCTCACCATTTCACCATCGTGTCCACGAAGCATCTTGTCGTACTGCAACTCGACGCCGCTGGTGCCGACACCGAAAGGATCGGTACGTCCGACGACGTTGCGCGCCAGGCCCCCGGCCACCTCGATGCGTTCGGGCTCGACGAGACCGAAGATTCCCGCCAGGTTCAACGACAACACGGCCTCGGCGACGTTTTCGTCGACGAATCGCTCCACGTACACGAACGTCGTGCTCTGGTCCGCGAGCTTGGTGACCAGGTCGGCTTCGGATAACGAGTCGATGCCCAACAACTGGGCCAGAACATGGGCCGTGGCGGCCGGATCGATGATCGATTGTGGGTTGGCGTAAATGGACGTGGACGGCACGGTGATGGCCATCTCGTTCCCGTCGCGATCGAAGATCGTGCCCCGCGCCGCCGGAATCAAGGTGAAACGCTGACGTTGCTGGACTCCGTCCTCGCGAAGGCCGGCACCCCTGGCCACCTGCACCCAGAAACTCCGGACGACCAAGACCCCCATGCAGACAAGAGACAAACACACCAGCAGATGGAACCGGGTGCGGCGCAAACCCGCGGTCGATCGATGTCGGGTCGTGGTTTTCGGGACCTCGGTGTCGTTCCCTCCGCCGAACAGCAGATTAAGACCCGGCCGAGGTCGGCGCTTCGCGGACACCTTGGCCGGCTTCGAACGCGTCCCGAATCGGGATTTGGTCCCGGTCTCGACAACGGATTCATCACTCGAACGAGTCGACCTCACCCGAGTTCGCGATGACGATTTGGCGCGGATCGCCGATGACGATTTCGCTGCGACCCGCTTGGTCACCGGGGATGCACGGCGCGCGGTATCCACCTTGCGACGGGACTTGGGAACCCCGCTCACGCCGGAGTTTCGACGCTTGTCGCTCACGGCCGGGTCCCGATCAGCGCCTTGACGGCGCCGTAGTTGTCGAGGGGATCCTCGGCGCCGGACATGTACTCGGGGTCGATACCGCCGGTCGACACCAGAACTGCGGCCACGCTGGAACTTTCCACAGTGGTGAAATCCGTGCCACTACCCGGAATCATCCCCATGGCGGTGGCCTCGACGACCAACCGAGCCGGATCACGCAACGCCGAACGCTCCAGACGCAGCGCGTTGTAACGATCGCGTTCGGTTTGGATTTGGGTGTCGATCTTGTCGATCTTCATCTGGGTCTCGGCGATACGGGTCTGAAAGGCCACGACCAGGAACATGACCAGGATCGCCAACACCGCGATGGTTGCCGAGAGAATGATGACCCGGCGCACCCCGCTCGTGGCATCGCGCCGAGTGACGACCCGAGCCACCGGGGATTTGGCGGCCCGCCGACTCTCAGCGGTACGGGGTTTGACGGTTCGCGAGGCCGGACGATTCACCGGCTTGGCCGCCGGTCGCGAGCGCGGAATGGTGGAAACCGCCTTGGCCATCAGATGACCTCCGCCAAACGCAACCGTGCCGAAGTGCTGCGGGGATTTCGCTCCATCTCGGTCGCCGACGGCTTCGATGCGGCGCGGAGGAGTTTCAGCGTTCGTTGAGCGCCGCAACCGCAGGGGAGGAGGCGGGGGCACTGGCAACCACCGGTGCTGTGAAAACGGAAGCGCTCCTTGACGATGCGGTCCTCACCGGAATGATACGACAGAACGGCGATACGACCGCCCTTGACCGTGCGACTGATCGCTCGATCGAGGGCGACCGGCAAAACGTCGAGTTCCTCGTTCACCGCGATGCGCAACGCCTGAAACGTCCGTTTCGCGGGATGACCACCACGACGACGAGCGGGAGCGGGAATCGCCGATGCGACGACGTCGGCTAGGCGGGCAGTGTCGTGGATGGGTCGAGCGGCAACGATGGCGCGAGCGATTCGCACGGCGAAGCGTTCGTCGGCGTAATCCCTCAGGATGCGTACCAACTCGGACTCATCGGCCTCATTGACCAATTCGTGCGCCGTCCCCGCATCACGCACGTCCATACGCATGTCGAGGGGAGCTGCGGCTCGATACGAAAAACCCCGCTCGACGGCGTCGAATTGATGTGACGACACCCCCAAGTCGAACAGAGCGCCCGAAAGTTCGGTGACCGATGCGTCGGCCATGGCGCCGTCGACGTCGTCGAAGCGTCGGTGTGAGGCCCGAAAGCGCCCGGCAAAACGAGACAAACGCTGGCTCGCCGCGGTCAACGCGGCGGCATCACGGTCGACGCCGAGAATGGAGATGCGCTCATCGGCATCGAGGAGAGCCTCGGAGTGTCCCCCTCCACCGAGGGTCCCATCGAGGACCACGCCGACGGGTATTCCGACGAAGGCGCCCACGATCTCGTCGACCATCACCGGAAGGTGCGCGAACTCGATGCCGTCGCTCATGACTCGTCACCGGCAATGGCTTCAGTGCCGGCCGACAACATCCGCTCGAACCGGCCTGGCTCCCAGATCTCCACACTGTCGAAGGCGCCCGACACCACGACCCTGGCCCCCGGTAGGAGGCCGGCGTAGGTGCGCAGGTTGTCGTCGATCGTGATGCGTCCCTGCCCGTCGACCGTCACCTCGGTCATGCTCACCGCCAGAGCGCGCAACTCGCCCATGGACTTCTCCCCCCGCTTGACCGCTTGGAGGATCTCCTCTCCGCGAGCGGCCGCCACGGTCGCCGTCACCACCACGACGCACTTGTCCTGACCGATGACCAAGAAGCAGCGGGGCTCCAAGCGGTTGCGAAAGGTCGGTGGCAACGCGACACGACCCTTGGGGTCGAGTTGGCGCTCGAAACGACCGACAAAACCTTCCACTGACCTGCCCCTCACCGTGTTCTCGCCTGGTGCGAGAAGTGGTTTCTGCCCCACCTCTCCCCACCAGGCTCCATTAAAGGCCCCAAAGAGCCCCTACGTCAACCATTAATCCCCCTTTTTCCCCACCCCTGGCCCGAAAGGTGGCTCCTGGGGCGTGGTTTGGAGGGGGCAAACCGCCATTGGGGTCACCGAATCCTCAAGTTCGAGGCCCAATCGGGCCGATACCTCGCCGTGATCACGCTCTGGACCACCTCGCCGAGCGCCCTGCGCCGGCGTCGAGCCCGCCTCGCGCTGGCCGTTCTGGTGTCGCTCGGCGTCTCCACCTTGGGGGTGACCTCGGTTTCGGCCACCGCGACCTCGGGAAACATCGCTCTCTCCCCCTCGATGCCTCGCCAGGGCGACCGAGGCGAGTCGGTTCGCGCCCTCCAGCGAGCTTTGATCGCCGCTGGAGTCAACGTTCCGGGCGGAGCCGATGGCATCTTCGGTCAGGGCACGGCGACCGCTCTTCGATCCTTTCAAGCCTCCAAGGGTTTGGTGGCCAGTGGCTCGATCGACGCCTCCAGTGCCTTCCTGTTGGGACTCGGCCCGATGCCGACGTTGCCCAAACGTGGTGATCGCGGCGACGCCGTGACAACCCTGCAGGGGGCTCTCATCCGTGCCGGCCACACCATGCGCGGTGGAGCTGACGGTGTCTTTGGTTCAGCCACGTCCGACGCGATCGCGGCCTTTCAGTCGGCGCGGGGCCTCACCGCCTCTGGCACGATCGAACTCACCACTGCCATCGCATTGGGCATCGCCCCGGCCAGCGCGACCGCCGCACCGTCGACGAATCCGGCCCTTCCCCAAACAACCGCACCGACCAGCAGCGGGCCGGTACCTTCGACACCCGCGCCACCGCTCGTGATATCGGTGGGTGAGAAGGGTGAGGCCGTGATGCGTCTACAACGGGCCCTCATCGCCGCCGGCGTGACGGTGCGCGGTGGCGCCGACGGGGTATTCGGCGCGGTCACCACTCACGCCATCGGCACCTACCAGCGCGCGGTATCCATCGGGGTCACCGGACAGGTGGACACCCTGACCGCTCAGTTCCTCGGCCTCGTCGCCGCACCGGTCTTGCCCGTGTTCGGCGACCGCGGGCCCCGGGTCGCCGACGTTCAGGATCGACTGATCTCGGCGGGTATCACCTTGAAAGGTGGGGCCGATGGAGTGTTCGGCGTGGCCACTCGGGTGTCTCTTCGCGCTTTCCAAACCGCCCGTAAGATTCCCGTGACCGGAGCGGTCGATCTGCGCACCGCGCTACATCTCGGCGTCATTCCCGGTTTGGTCTCGAATGAGCCGGTCGCCCCGTCCCCGGTCGCCCCGGCACCGGTTGCGCCCACGCCGGTCACGTCGACCCCGTCGAGTTCCGTACCCGTCACCACCACCTCCATCACGGTCTTCCCGGTTCTCGGTCCGTGCTGGTTCTCCGACACGTGGATGTCACCGCGAGCCGGTGGACGTCGTCACGAGGGAGTGGACATCATCGCTCGCACCGGACAGCCGTTGTATGCCGTGATCGATGGAACGATCACGCGACAGTTCTTCGATCGTCCCGGTTCGTTGGGTGGCAACGCCCTGCGCCTCGCCGCAACCGACGGCACCTACTTCCATTACGCTCATCTCTCGGCTTTCGCCGAGGGCATCGGCCTCGGTTCCACGGTCGTCGCCGGTCAGGTCGTGGGGTACGTGGGCAACACGGGGAGTTCCTCGGCCCCCCACCTGCATTTCGAGTACCACCCCGGCGGTGGAGCCGCGGTCAACCCCTTCCCCATCGTGAAGGCCGTCGACGGATGTCGCTCGACTACCCCACCGACGACGGTCGCACCCGCTACCACCGTCGCAGACGGCGGGTCGAACGCGCCGACCACCGCGACCATGTGACCCGACAACTCCTCGGTCAGGAGTCCCCATCGGGCGGGTCCGACGGCACCCCCATCGACAGTGCGTGCTCCAATGCTTCGGAGAACGAATCTCGCAAGCGCTCGACGTCGAGATCGGCCCCGGCGTCGAATCCCATGTGCTCGATGTCGGCGACCTCTGGTCCGCCCGAGATCAGGTCGACGAAAACCGAAGGCTCCCAGCGAAGCGACAGTGCGCATTGGAACCGAGCCCATGAACGAGTGCGACGTTGACTGATGCCCACCACTTTTCGACCACGGTGGTCGAAAATCTCTCCGGGCCCCCGGCCCGCAAAACAGATCAGCTTCGACCACGTCGTCGTCTCCTGCGCTCCACGATGAATCGACGGTGGACGACCACCAAAGTCGAAAGACAGCCGCGTCAGCGCCGCGAGCCACACCTCGCCGATCCACTCCGACGCACGGCCCACGTCGACTCTCCACGCCGGGTGGTTGCGCGGCACGATCACGTCGACCCAGAGAGTGTGGCGCGAGGACACGAACACCAGTCCCCCGCCGCTGCGCCGCTTGACTACTTCCACGTCGCGCTGACGACAACGATCGAGATTCAACAGGTCCTCGGACTGGGTCGAGCCGAGAATCAGCGCCGGTGAGATCGGTTCGAACCACCACACCCGGACATCGTCACCGTCGGGCACCTCGCGGGCATGGAAGTCGGCCGCCGACGCCGCGACCGGTCGTTCGATTCGCAGCATCCCGCTCAGGATGCCCGCGCCAAATACGGCTTCCAAGCCTCCGGAACCCGGGTCACCGCCACGGTGACCCAGGCCAGTTCACGAGGCGCATGCGGAAATCGGGTCAACCTCATGCCCGCTTCATCGGGCGTGCGGTCGCGCTTGTAAAGATTGCACCGGCGACAAGCCGCCGCCACGTTCTCCCAGATGTGCTGGCCCCCGCGAGATCGTGGCATCACGTGATCGATCGAGTCGGCCTCGGCCCCGCAATACTGGCAGCGATGGTTGTCGCGGGCGAAGATCGCCCGGCGCGACAGTGCCGTTCGCCGGTGATAGGGAACCTTCACCATGTAACGCAACCGAATCACGAGGGGATTCGGGACCGCCAAACTCTCGGAGCGAATGAGGGTTCCGTCGTGTTCGACGACCTCGGCTTTGTCGTCGAGAACGAGGCATGCGGCTCGGCGAGCGGGCACGACGCTCAACGGCTCGTACGACGCGTTCAATACGAGCGCGCTTCGCATGACGTCGTCACCAGACCCTTCGACGGTGATTCATCGTCCTGCATCCCATCGACGTACCCATTGCAGATATTTCAGCACATCGGACACCGTCGGAGCCGACGTCTTCTCACCGTATTGGGTCTCCATTCGGAATCGTGCGTAGGAGGAACTTGGCACGGGCAAGAAAGGAGGGCGGGACCACCAGCCTCGCGGAGCAAAGCGGCGAATCACCGTGAAGGACACTGGCCAGTAGGACGGCCGAAGCGCCACCGCGACCACCACGCGCGCGTATGCCAAAGTTCGCGCCACAACGGTCATGCCGGTCGAGTCATGATGGTCGGGGCTCCTTGGGTAGACCGAGCACCATCTCACCGATGATGTTGGACTGAATCTGCGACGAGCCCGCGTAAATGGTCCCGGCTCGTGCATTCAAGAACGAGCCGACCCAACTGGCCGACGAATTCGGAGCCGATCGGTCGTCGGGCTGGAACGAGTTCATCGGAGGACGTCCCTCGACCACCATCGACGCGGCACCCAGTATCTCCAGCGACAACTCGGTGACCTCTTTGTGATACTCGCTCCAGTAACGCTTGAAGATGCCCCCATCGGGTCCGGGATGATGTCCGGCCAGGAACTTGGTGAGCGTGCGCAATCCGAGATATCGCATGATCTGAACCTTCGAGTGAGCCCAGGCCAAACGTTGGCGAATTCGAGGATCTCGATCGGCGCCACACTCCTTGGCCAACAGCAGCAGCCGGTCGAGTTCGGCTTGGAAACGCACCGGTACGGTCGCCGCCCCTTCACCACGCTCGTATCCGAGCAAGGTCATGGCGACGGCCCAACCGTTGTTCACCCCGCCGACCACGTTCTCCTTGGGGCAGACGGCATCGGTGTAGAAGACCTCGTTGAATTCGCTTTCACCACTGATCATCTTGATCGGTCGAACCTCGATTCCCGGCTGCCGCATGTCGACCAAGAGAAACGAGATGCCTTTGTGTTTGGGCGCGTCGGGGTCGGTGCGGACCAACGTGAAGATGTGGTCAGCGAGATGACCCGCCGACGTCCAGATTTTCTGACCGTTCAACACCCACTGATCACCGTCGAGGACGCCCTTCAATCCGAGATTGCCGAGGTCGCTACCAGCGTTGGGTTCGCTGTACCCCTGACACCAAACATCGTCGTTGGCGAGGATCCGCGGCAGGTAGTACCTTTTCTGCTCCTCGGTACCCCATCGCAACAACGTGTTGCCGAGCATCGTGATGCCGAATCCGTCGTTCGGACCTCCGGTCGGGACACCGGCACGAGCGAACTCCTCGGCCAAAATCACCTGCTCGAGGGCCGACATTCCCCCACCGCCATACTCAGCGGGCCATCCGGGGGCGAGATATCCCTCGCGGTACAACGTCACGCGCCAGTTCGTCACCCACGCCCGCGTCTCATCGGCGGCCAGGTGTGCGATACCGCGCCAATCGGAGGAGAGATTCGAGGCCAGGAACGACCTCACCTTGACGCGGAAGTCTTCGACCTCGGGCCCGTACACCGGCTGCACAATGTGAAACTAGACCAAAACTCGCCACGCCACTGCGGCGGCGCCGATGAGCGCGGACCGATCGCCAAGACCAATCGGCACGATCTCGAGGCCCCGCGTGAAGCCGATGCGCGAGCGGGCCTCGAACTCACGATTCGCTGCCTCGAAAAAGGGTGCCCCCCATCCGAGTGCCACGCTTCCACCCACCACCACCCGACGGATGTCACACATCGCCGCCACCGAGGCCACCGCCTGACCGAGCAAGCGACCATTGCGCTCGATCAAACCCGCCGGCGCGTGGACCGGAGAACGACCAGTTTCTCGTTCGACCGCCGTGCCCGAGATGAACGCCTCGAGACAATCACGTCCGGCGCACCGACATGGACGGCCCTCGCTCCCGACGACGATGTGCCCGATGTGACCCGCGTTTGCGGATTTACCATCGACGAGTCGACCCGCCGACACCAGACCGGCACCAACACCCGTTCCAACGACCACCGCCAAGAAATCCGATTGGTCGCGCGCCGCCCCCAGCCAACCCTCAGCCAACGCCAATGCCTTGGCGTCGTTGTCCACGTACGTCTCGAGATTCGTGGTCTCGGCGATCAAACGACGCAACGGGAAATTCCTCCACTCCGGAATGTGCAGCGGTGACGCGGACTCGCCGCGCGCACTCATCGGCCCCCCACAGGCCACACCGCAGGCGAGAAGTTCGAACTCGGTCGTGGCCGCTTGCATTCGGCGCATCAGCGCCGCCAGAGCACTCCAAGGATCGCGCTGAGGAGTGGAAATCCGGTCACGCCGCACGATTGTGCCGTCTCGTGTCACCACGGCCGTGGCTAGTTTCGTACCACCGATATCGACGGCGAGCACCCCGATGTTCTCCGCCATGGGGTCACAGTATTCGGGGACTGGCACATTCGGGGTCACTCGGCCGCAGGGTCTAGCGTGGGGAATGTGACCACACAACGTCCCCCGTCTTTCGCCGGAATTTTCGACTCGATCGTGGACAACGTATCCACCGTTTTGCGGGGGAAACGGTCGGTGATCGAACTTGCCCTGGTGGGCTTGTTGGCCGATGGACATCTCCTGATCGAAGACGTTCCCGGAGTAGGAAAGACCAGCCTCGCCAAGGCTCTGGCGACGTCGGTGGACTGCAGCTGGCAGCGCATCCAGTTCACCCCCGACCTATTGCCCTCCGATGTGGTCGGAGCTTCCATTTGGAGTCGTGAGCGCGAACGCTTCGACTTCCAACCGGGACCAATTTTCGCCAACATCGTTCTGGCCGACGAGATCAACCGGGCCTCGCCCAAAACCCAATCGGCGCTCCTCGAGGCCATGGAGGAGCGCCAAGTGACATCCGATGGAACCACTCGGATGCTTCCACGACCCTTCTTCGTGATCGCCACCCAGAATCCGGTCGAACACGAGGGAACGTACCAACTCCCCGAGAGCCAACTCGATCGCTTCATCATGCGGGTCGACATCGGGTATCCCGACCGCCGATCAGAAGTCGAGATTCTCGATCGAGATTCAGTGAGTGAGGCCCGACTCGAGCCGGTGACCGATGCCGAGCAGATCCTCAGGATGATCGAGGCCACCGAAAAGGTCCGCATGGTGGATTCAGTTCGCGGATACATCGTGGATCTGGCGCACGCGAGTCGCCGCCACCCCGGACTCGAGCTGGGGTTGTCTCCGAGGGCTTCGGTCCAGTTGGCCCGTGCTGTGAGGGCCTTGGCCGCCACTCGAGGCCGGGACTACGTCACTCCCGACGACGTGAAGGAGCTGGCGGTACCGGTGTTGGCTCATCGCGTGATGATTCGACACGAGGCGGTGACTCGTGGATTCGGTGCTGCCGACATCATCGGCGAGATTCTTGGCTCGATCGCGGCGCCCTCGGGTCGCTGAGCATGCCGACCCGCGCGGCTTGGACGTCCTTGCTCTTCGGCGGCCTCGGGTTGCTCGCCGCCCGATTGTTCGGTCCGCCCGAATTGTTCACTCTCGGAGCCGGAATGATCGTGTCGACGGTCGTCGCCACGGCGATCGTACGACGACCCGTGGCTCGACCCGACGTCCGATCGTCCGTCTTCCCGCACCAACCCAGCGAGGGCGACCGTATCCACATCGACCTCGAGGTGGAGTCTCCCCGTCGATCACCGGTCTATCTCCTCAGCCACCACGTGGACGGGCGAGTGGTGGCGCGCGCGCCCGTTCCCGCAATGGCGGCTGGCTCGCAGTACCGACTGAAGATCGATCTCGACGCCCGCGAGCGCGGCGCGATGGTCGTCGGTCCGACCACATTCGCATTCGAGGACCCCTTGTCTTTGGCGCGACGAGCGATGTCGGTCGACATCCGACACCGGGTCTTGGTGCATCCCCGTCGGGTTCCCACCTTCGCTCCCTCACTCCGTTCGACCGAGGGACTCTTGATCGATGCGTTGCGGCGGGCGCGACGCATCGCTCCGACCGACCGCGACTTTCGAGGAGTGCGCGAATACCAACGTGGCGACGACGTTCGGCGCGTGAATTGGAAAGCCAGCGCCAAGCGTGACTCGCTCCTGGTGAACGAGTACGAGTCCGACTGCAACGTGGTGCTCCAGGTGATCGTCGACGTTCACGTCGAACGTCACCGGGGCCAGTCCTTCGAGGTGGCCATGCGCATCGCCGCCTCGTTGATCGGCGCCCTCCCGACTTCGGACGTTCGAATGATGTTGTGCATCGGAGATTTGGCCACCAAGTTTGGCGATCCGCTGGCGGCTCTCGACGCGTTGGCGCTGGCCGCTCCCCTCGACCATGCCACGTTGCAACCACCTGATTCACCCGATCCTGCGGCAGTGCTCGCGCGCGTCGTCGTGACCGGACGGGTGGACGGATCGCTCCCGTCGATTCTCGAATCACTCACTCCCGCGTCGGGAGCGGGTGTCGTCATCGCCATCGAGCCGGTCGAGGGAGCGGTTCCCCGAGGCTGGTTGTCGGTGTCGTGCCCCAGCCTCGGGGACTTCGAGCGGTCTTGGTCCACCTTCGTCCGCTCGACGGGTCGCCTGAACTGACATGACCTCGAATCGTCCACTCGCCACCGTTCTGGTGGGCGCCACCACGGTTGCTACCGCGGTCTCGTTCTCGCGTGTCTTCGAGCTTTGGGACTACCTGACGCCATTGGTGAGCGTGGCGGTACTCGCCCATCTGAGTGCTTTCCTGATGCGCCGACAAGCGATTCTCGTCTCGATTCTGGCGCAGGTCTCGCTCGTCTACACCCTCAATGCCTGGATACACGTTCACGAGACTCTCTGGTACGGCATTCCTCTCGGTCGAACATTGACCGAGATCTCCACTCGCATAAGTGTCTCGGACGAGTTGCTTGGTGACGTGACACCGCCCCTCGAGTTCGCCACCGGATTCGGACTAGTGGCTGGCTTCTCCGTCGGGATGGCGGCAATCCTGGCCGATGCATTCGCGTTTCGTGCCGCGGGCCGGGGCGAGGCGCTGGTCCCGTCAGCGGTGGTCTTCGCCGCAGTCTCCATCGTCGGCGAGGACCGCCACCGATTGCTCGTCACCACGATCTTCCTGTTCACGACACTTGTCGCGCTCACCCACCTGCGACGCGTCAACCCGGCGTCGGTCCGCGCCTCGGACAGAAAACACAGTCGAACAACGGCGACGACTGCTGCCACGGCGGCAGTCGTCGCACTAGTCGCCGCGTGGGTCGGACCTCGGATTCCCGGTGCCAACTCTGAACCGTTGATCGGAAGCGACACGGACTCTGCGCAGATCATCGAGCCGCTGGTCGACATTCGACGCCGACTCGCGGATCGCTCGGACGTCGTGCTGTTCACCGTCACCGCTGATCGGCCTTCGTATTGGAAGCTCACCTCGCTCGCCGAGTTCGACGGCTCGACCTGGGGAGTCACCGAGAGGGAATTGAACGCAGCGGGAGGCCGACTCGGAAATGGCTACGACGCAGAATCATGGACTGTCACCCAGTCTTTCGTGATCGGCGCTTTGAGCGGAGTGATGGCGCCGGCCGCGTACGAGACCACGCAGTTGCGAGCCGCGTCACGAAGTCTGTATTACTCCCCCGAGTCGGGAACACTTTTGGTCGACGAGCGAGGGCTCAGTCCCTCGGACTCGTACGTCATCGACTCGGAGGTGAGTGATCCGGCCGCTCCCCAACTCGAGCGACTCCCTTCGTTGTCTCCGCCGTCGGCAAAGTACCTCGAGATCCCCGACAACGAGGAAATGAAAGAGTTGGGCGATTTGGCCCGGGACATTGTGATCGGTGCGGATTCCGGTTTTCAGGCCGCCATCGACCTTCAGAACTACTTTCGGGACAACTTCCAATATTCGCTCGACGCCCCCCGGCTCGGCGGCGAACGATCCCACGTCGAATTCATCGAACGCCGATCGGGATATTGCGAGCAATTCTCCTCGACCTTCGCGGCTATGGCCAGGGCTATCGGCCTGCCTGCTCGGGTGGCGGTCGGCTTCACACCTGGTGCGACCGACGGAGGCGGCACGTTCACCGTGCGTGGTCAGCACGCTCATGCGTGGCCCGAGGTTTGGTTCGATGGGGTGGGATGGTTGATGTTCGAGCCGACACCCGGACGAGGTGCACCGGATCGCGATTACACCGGAGTTGAGCCTCAACAAGACGACACCCCTCCGACCGAGACCGCCCCGGCTCAGACGACGACCTCCAACCCCGCTTCCACGGTACCGCCAACCCCGGAGTCGCCGCCGCCAACAACCGAACCGACCGACGTCGACCCCTCACGAGTTTCGTCGGGTTCGGGACCTAACGCTACGGCGGTGATCCTCATCGTCCTGGTTCTGATGGTCCTGAGTTGGCCCCTCGTGGTGCGCCAGATCGTCTCGCGGGTCGCCCGCGTCGACCCCACGGCCGATCTCATCGTGCTGTGGCGTCGCCTGCTCGCCGAGGAGGGTTTTGCGAGCGGACCCGATCTCACCCCGACCGAAATCGCTGAACGTCTGAGTTCCTCGACGATCAGGGCATTCGACGACCCCGATGACGTCGACGTCGCCCGACGGCTCGCGCGGGCCATCGACAAACTTCTCTTCGCCGAGCGGTCACCGTCTCCCGAAGAACTCTCCGAACTGAACGAGGCGGTCGAGCGTTGGATCGCGTCGCTTCGTCCCCCACGCCATCGTTGGGCCCGGTACCTCTCACCAAAAGTCGCGTTGCGCTTGGCCGGGCGACGTTGAACCACGACGCCAGCGCGGATCAACGACACGACCCGCTAGCGCGGATCAACGACGCGGCCCGCGAGCGCGGATCAACGACGCGGCCCGCTAGCGCGGATCAACGACGCGGCCCGCTAGCGCGGATCAACGACGCGGCCCGCTAGCGCGGACCTTGCGAATCGCCCCCGCGACGTCACGGAGTCCGGCTTTGCCCATGGCCCGCGCGTTGCGCTCGATCACGCCGAGGAGAGCCAACATCACGACAAAGAGGACGAAGGCGACCAAATAGTGGAACCGTAGGCCCACCACCAGCAAAGCCATGCTGGCCACCAGGCCTACGACGGCCCAGCGGACGGTGCGAACCGAATGGGTGTACAAACCCGACGGAGAGACCGCCTGAGCGAATCGCTCGTCGTTCTGCAACTCGGCTTCGATCTGGCGCAAGATGCGCTGTTCGTCTTCTGACAGGGCCACGACTTACCTCCTCACCCTCATTGTCCCAGAACGAGTGGCGCTTGGCAACGCACGACACGGAGGTATGTCACACCGCCTCGGGGTCTGCCGACTCGGCGGTCTCATCGGGCCCCCAGGGTCGAGATCCCGGACTTGGCCCCCGGTCCCGTAACACACTGGCCGGGTTGATCGCGTCGTGCCCGAAACGATCTCGGATTCGATCGACCGCGGAACTGGCTGGTGACCACTCGCGGTCGGTGTCGGCGGTGGAGCGCCGACCATCCTCGTCGGTCAGATCGAGAAGCGACATCTGTTCGACCGGCTCCACGAATCCAGATACCCCAACCCCCACCAGTCGAATCCCCGGGGATGGGTCGATGACATCGAGTATCTCGTCGAGAGCCCTCACCAAAGCCGGCGCCGAGGACACCGGAGGGCCCGGGGTGATCGATCGGGTGATGCTCTCGAAGTTGGCGAAGCGCACTTTCAGGTGGATGGTGCGCGCCGCCGAACCGTGTCGGCGCAATCGAGAGGCCACGGCGTCGGCGAGACGGACAACCTCGATTCGCATCGACTCGCGGTCGGTGATGTCATGTGCGAACGTCTCCTCGTGGCTGATGGACTTCACGTCCCGAGTCGACTCCACCGTTCGGTGATCGATTCCGTTGGCAAGGTCGAACAGATGTCGACCGACGGAACGGCCGACCGCCACCTCCAGCGCGGCGCGACCCAGGTCCACCAGATCCCCCACTCGACGTACCCCGATGCGCTCCAGCTTCGTGAACGTGACCGGGCCGACACCCCAGAGCGCTTGGATCGGAAGAGGGTGCAAGAACTCCAACTCGGTACCGGGAGCGACCTCGAGAACACCGGGACCCGGCCGAACGCCCGTCACGGTGACGATGGGCTTGGCCCGCTTCGACGCCAGCTTCGCGATGAACTTGGAGGTGGCCACCCCCACGCTGCTCGGCAGGTCGAGTTCGTCGGTGATGCGGTTCCTGATGAGATGCCCGATGCTCGCCCCGTCTCCGAACAGATTCCGCGAACCAGACACGTCGAGAAAGGCCTCGTCGAGAGCGATCGGCTCGATGTGAGGGGTGAAGTCCGCGAAGATGTCGAGCACCTGGCGACTCACCTCGGCGTACAGCGGGTGATCACCCGAGAGGAACACCGCCTCGGGGCACAGTCGTCGAGCCTTGGATGACGACATGGCCGAGAAGACCCCGAAACGACGAGCCTCGTAGTTCGCCGCCGCCACCACCCCGCGCGCGCCGGATCCCCCGACCACCACCGGCCGACCGACCAGTTCGGGATGTCGGCGCATCTCCACCGACACGTAGAAAGCGTCCATGTCGACGTGCAGGATGCTTCGAGGCGTCACAGACGACATGTCGTTCATCGACGCCGAGCGTTTCGACCCTGACCGGATCGAAGTCGCCCGAGCAGTCGATCCCTGAACCACAGACGGTTCACCAAACCAAAGGCCTCGTTGATGATGTGGTGACTCAACTTGCTCTCACCCATCACCCGATCGACGAAGCTGATCGGTACCTCCACGATGCGAGCACCACTACGGACCGCACGATGGGTCATCTCGATCTGGAATCCGTACCCCTCGGCCGTCACCGAGCCCACGTCTATTCGCCGCAGCAAGTGCGGGGAATACGCCCGAAATCCACTGGTGGCATCGTTTACCGCCAGTCCGAGCATTCCGGCGGCGTATCGATTGCCCCAACGCGACAAGAACCGACGCAGTCGGGGCCAATTCTCGATGCGGCCGCCGGGCACGTACCGACTCCCTATCGACGCGTCAGCGCCGAATTCGACCGCGGAGATCAGAGCCGGAAGATAGGACGGATCATGCGAGAGGTCGGCATCCATCTGTACGCAGATCCGATCCGCCTGGCGAAGGACGAGCGCGAATCCGGCTCGATACGCCGTTCCGAGTCCGGCCTTGTGCGGACGACGCAACACCGAGATGTCTCCCCCGCACCGCTGAGCAAACCTCTCGACGACGTCCGCCGTCCCGTCGGGGCTGGCATCGTCCACCACGAGAATCCCGACGTCGACGACGGCACGAATGCCCGCGAGGAGCCGTTCGATGTTCCCGGCCTCGTTGTAGGTGGGAATCACCACCACCGCCTGGCAACCGTTCGATTCCACGACGACGAGCCTACGATGTCGCCATGGTGGCCGAACGACCGCTCTCCGCACTCCCCTCGCCACTGGCTCGCGGTCTCGCATTCGTGGCCATACTCGTGGGCGGACTCGCCGGTGCGCTGATTGGATACGCCCTCGTCGACATACAAGCCGAGAACGCCAGCGACATCATCCTCGGGGTCGGTTTGCTGGTCGGCGCGATCGTCACCGCCGGGGGCACCGCGATCGTCGCCATTCTCGTCTTGCGAGCGCTCGGGGAATGGCGCACCATCGCCGACCGCCCGGACCGATGAGCGTTCGATGAGCGCAGACGTCGAACCCACGGATCTCGTCAACCTCGCCGTTCGATTGGCTCGCGAGGCCGGAGACCTGGTGGCGACGGGACGACGCTCCGGAGACCTCGGTACTCGGACGAAGTCCACCGCCACCGACATGGTGACCCGCTGGGACTCGGCATCCGAATCCCTCATCGTCGACGCCCTTCGAACCGTCCGACCCGGCGATGGCATCGTCGGGGAGGAGGGCGCGCGGGTCCTCGGCACCTCGGGCATCGATTGGTACATCGACCCGATCGATGGTACGACCAACTTTCTCTACGGATTGGGCGACTACGCGGTCTCTGTTGCGGCCGCCGATTCGACCGGCCCAGTGGCCGGAGCCGTCTTCGTGCCGGCATCGCGTGAACTTTTCACTGCCGCTCGTGGTCGGGGGGCCTTCCTCGGTTCGACTCCCATCTCCTGCTCGACCATCACGACACTCGCCACCGCATTGGTGGCCACCGGATTCTCGTACGACTCCGAGTACCGACGCGCTCAGGGGGCCCGCGTCGGTGCGATGCTCCCCCATGTGCGAGACATTCGTCGCCTCGGGGCGGCGGCGATCGATCTTTGCCACGTCGCGTGTGGACGGGTCGACGCGTACTTCGAGGAGCATCTTCACTCCTGGGATCTCGCCGCCGGCCTGTTGATCGCCACCGAGGCCGGAGCCCGCGCATCCGATTTCGCCGGCGGCGTGGTGAGGCCGAGCGAGACGGTCGTGTGTGCACCGGGAATTCATTCGGCTCTTCTCGAACGGCTGCAACGAACGGTCTGAGGGGTCGAGTCGCCCGACGACCCCCGCCATCGGGCAAGATGAAGGAGTGGGAACCCGAATCCTGGCGGTCGAAGACGACGGGCGAATTCGCGCTGCCGTCAAACTAGCCCTCGAAGACGAGGGCTGGATCGTCGACGAAGCCGCGAGTGGCGAGGAAGCCGTCGTCATCTTCCTGCGCGAACCCGCCGACGTGGTGTTGATCGACATCATGTTGCCCGGCATCGACGGATTCGAGTTGTGTCGGACCATTCGGCGTTCGAGCGACGTGCCCATCGTGATCGTCACCGCCCGCGCCGACACGCACGATGTGGTGGCCGGACTCGAGGCGGGTGCCGACGATTATCTGACGAAACCCTTCGCCCCCAAAGAACTCTCGGCCCGTATTCGTGCGTTGTTGCGACGGGCTCGTCCGGCTCACCCCGCGCATCCCAAGTTGGTGTTCGGAGATCTCGAGGTGACACCCGATGAGGGCAAAGTGGTGCGTGGTGGCACCGAAATCCATCTCACCAAGACCGAGTTTCGACTGTTGTGCGAGTTGGCGCAGAGCCCCGGCAAGGTATTCAGTCGTGAACAATTGCTGGACCACGTGTGGGGATACGGGTACTTCGGAGACGGACGTCTTGTCGACGTCCATGTCCGACGACTGCGAACGAAGGTCGAGCTCGATCCGGCGAATCCCCGCCATGTCGTGACGGTGCGCGGTCTCGGTTACCGATTGCAGGCCTGACGACCGTGAAGGCCGTCGATGCCCCGGCTGAACGCAACCGCCGTCCGAGACGACGAGCGCTCCGTCGGGGGCGACGATCCCTCGGACTGCGCACCCGCATCCTGGCCACCTTCGGTCTCGGAAGTTTGGTGCTGTCCACTTTTCTCGCGCTTTCCACCTTCAACTTCACACGGTCGAATCTGGTGGACGAGAGGGAATCGACCGCCATCTCCAAGGTGTATCGAGACGCCACGCGACTGCAGTCCGACCTGACCTCCAACCCCACCAAGGTGCAGGCCGCCATCGAGCGACTCGGGGCCGAGCGACCTCTCCTCTACTTCCGAGGCACGTGGACGGGCGACGACGCGCGATTCTCCTCCTCTGCGATTCCCGCATCGATGCTCGCCGTCGTGCTGGACGAGCGACGACCCTCGGTGATGCGCACCGAGGTCGACGGAGAGCTCGTGATCCTGATCGGTGTCCCGCTCACCGACGTCGACGGTGCCTACTTCGAGTTCCCCACCATCGACGACATCCGATCGACGCTCCACAGCGTCGGGCTGGCGATGATCCTCGCCGCCGCGATCACCACCCTCGTCGGCATCGTGCTCGGAGCCATCGCCGCCTCGCGCGCCGTGCGCCCCCTCGTGGCCGCCAGTCAGGCGGCCCAAGCCATCGCCGGAGGTCGACTGGACACGCGCCTCGTCGAAACCAACGACCCAGATCTCGCCGCTCTCACCACCTCGTTCAACGCCATGGCCTCAGCCCTCGAACAACGCGTCGAACGCGACGCCCGCTTCACTTCGGATGTGAGCCACGAACTTCGATCACCACTGCAGACCCTCAAGGCTTCGGTCGAGGTGATGCAGGCTCGTCGCGACGAACTACCCGAGCGGACCCAAGCGGCTCTCGATTTGATGGTCGCCGACGTGGCCCGTTTTCAGGGATTGGTCGAGGACCTGCTGGAGATTTCCCGACTCGACGCCGGGGCTGTGAAACTCATGGTCGAGGAGCTGTTGGTCGGAGAGTTCGTGCGACAAGCCGTGGGCATCAGTAGTGCCGCCGAGACACCCGTGAACGTGGCCCGTAGCGCCGCGGACGTGATCATCAACGGGGATCGACGTCGATTGGCTCGCGTCATCGCGAACCTCATCGACAACGGTCGCTCGTACGGCGGCGGCGAGATGGAAGTGACGGTGTTCGACCCTGACGAGAAGGACGGCGAACCGATCACCCAAATCTGGATCACGGTGGAGGATCGCGGGCCCGGTGTCGATCCCAACGAACGCGAACGCATCTTCGAACGTTTCGCCCGTGGTGGAGTCGCCGGACGACGAAGTGGTTCCGAGGGAGCCGGACTCGGTCTGGCTCTCGTCGACGAGCACATCCGCCTGCATGGCGGGCGAGTGTGGGTGGACGATCGTCCCGACGGACTCGATGGGGCGCGCTTCGTCATCGAATTACCGGCGGAGAGATCTCGATGAAGGGCGCGGTGAATCGCCTGTTGGCCGTCGGTTGCGCCGTCGCCACACTCGGGGGGTGCTCGCTCGATGCCGAGTCGACTCCGAGGCCGATCGCGCAGGATCCGCTGCGCGTCGGCACGGAGGGTCCGGGTACCGACAGTCGAACGACCGGGGTCGGTCGTGTCTTCCTGCAACGCTCCGACGCAACGGGAACATCCCTCCTCGTCGCGGTCCAACGCGACCTCAACCTGGACCCGACCGCGGCAATGCGCGTACTTCTCGAGGGTCCGGCCAACGACGAACAAGATTCCGGATTACGTACCGCGATCCCCCGTGACACTCGGCTGCTCTCGACCAGGTTCGTGGCTTCGGGAACCGTGCAGGTCGACATCACCTCGTCGATCTTCTCGGTCACCGGCGATGATCTGGTGGGTGCCGTGGCCCAGATCGTACTCACACTCGTCGACATCGAGGGAATCGACCGCGTCTCACTCGTTGTCGACGGCGAGACCACCGAGTGGCCCCGCGGCGACGGAACACTGACGTCGCGACCGTTGACCAAGTTCGACTTTCCCGGTCGCGCCCTCAGCTCTCAGCCCGATTACCCCGCCATCGTCGACATCGAGCGCTGAACCCAAACGGGGGTGTCGACGAAGACGCCGTCAGCCGAAGAAGATGCTGGCAACGTCATGGTAAACGTCGAGATCGACCGTGCGAGCACGACCGTCGACGTCGGCGAGAGGAGCGGTGACGACCTTCGAATTCCTCAGTGCCACCATTGACCCGAACTCACCACGATGAATGGCGTCGACTGCCGCCACCCCGAATCGTGTCGACAACACTCGGTCGTATGCCGAAGGTGTTCCACCCCGCTGCACGTGACCGATTTGAACCACGCGGGCCTCGAAGCCCGTTCGCTCCTCGATCTCCCGGGCGATCTCCACGCTCACTCCCCCGAGCCGGGGACGCCCGATGTGGTCGACCTCGTAGGCCGGCACGGGCATGGTGCCGGGGATCGGGTGCGCTCCTTCCGCGACCACGACGATGGACGCGTATCGTCCTCGTCGGTGACGGGCCGCCACCACTTCTGAGACTCGGGCGATGTCGAAGGGAACCTCGGGAATCAGGATCACGGTCGCACCGCCGGCCATGCCGGCGTAGGTCGCGATCCAGCCGGTGTCGCGCCCCATCACCTCCACCACCATCACCCGATCATGACTTTCGGCTGTCGTGTGCAGACGATCGATCGCATCGGTGGCGATTTGCACTGCGGTGTGGAAGCCGAACGTGATGTCGGTACCCGTCACGTCGTTGTCGATCGTCTTGGGTACTCCGACGATGGGTAAGCCGGTCTCGGCCACCAACCTCGCCGCCACGGCGAGTGATCCGTTGCCGCCGATCACGACCAATGCGTCCAAGAGCTGCTCGGCGAAGCAGGCCCGAACCCGCTCCACTCCGTCAGGCCGGTCGTAGGGACTTCCACGGCGGGTGCCGATGATCGTTCCACCCCGGGGAAGCAGACCGCGCACACTGGCCACGTCGAGGTGCACGAATCGCTGATCCATCACACCATCCCAGGAATCCAGGAACCCCCTCACCTCGTCGTTGTGACCCACCTCACCGGCGCGAACGATGGCGCGGATGACGGCGTTGAGGCCCGGGCAGTCGCCTCCTCCGGTCAGCACACCGATTCGCATGCCCCGAGCCTAAACCTCACGATGACCGCAACATCGGGCCACCTCACGATGACCGCAACATCGGGCCACCTCACGATGACCGTTGTGCCGGACATGGTCGACGCGTGGAAAGATGTTCTCATGGCTTGGGACGCTTCCCGTACGGTCCCGTGGGGACGACTCATGCGGGAGTGGCTGGTGTACGTGGCCGTGATGGCGGTGGTGTTCGTTCTCTTCCTGCGCGACACGGTGACCGTAGGTTCGGTGGTCGGACTACTGGCATCGCTACCCATGTACCTCGTGGCCGGATTCGTCCTGGCGAAGTTCGGCTATCGACGCAAGTCGTTGCGGGACTTGAGATCCGAGGCCCGCCTGACACCGACGGCGTCGTCCTCGACCTCGCCGGCCACCCGATCCAAGCCGGCTCGCACCAGTCGCACCTCCACCGGACCATCGCAACATCGTCCGAAAGACAAGCGCAAGCGGTGATGAGCGACCCCTACGTGTTGGCCATCGACGCCGGGACGACCGGTGTGCGTTGTCGCTGCGTCTACGCCGACGGTCGACCGAGCGTGTCGTCGTATCGCGAGTTCACCCAGTACTTCCCCGAACCCGGGTGGGTCGAGCACGACGCGATCGAGATCTGGAACGCGGTGCGGGCCACCTTCGCCGAGATCGTGGCCCACCAAGGGACACCGGTGGCCATCGGCATCACGAACCAACGCGAGACCGTGGTGGCCTGGAACCGCGCGACCGGCGAGGTTCACGGTCGAGCCATCGTGTGGCAGGACCGCCGAACCACCGATCACTGCGAGCGACTCGTGAACGCCGGTGCGCTCGAGACGGTCCGCTCCCTCTGCGGGCTCGTCCTCGATCCCTATTTCTCGGGGACCAAGATCGCCTGGATGCTCGCCCACGGAGTCCCCCGGGGTCCCGACGTTGTTTTCGGAACGATCGACAGCTGGATTCTCTGGAACCTGACCGGTGGCGAGGTGTTGGCCACCGACCCGTCGAACGCCAGCCGCACGATGTTGTTCGACATTCGATCCCTGCAGTGGAGCGACACCCTCGGAGATCTTCTAGGCGTGCCGATCTCCAATCTGCCCGAGGTTCGACCTTCGAGCGGTCGCTTCGGGGTCACCCGGGCCGACGGGTTGCCCATCGGGGTTCCGGTGTCGGGCATCGCGGGAGACCAACAGGCCGCACTCTTCGGTCAAGCGTGTTTCCGTCCGGGCATGGCCAAGAACACCTACGGCACCGGGAGTTTCGTTCTGATGAACGTGGGCGACCGGTGCCCCGACCCCTCACCCGGATTGCTGACGACAGTGGCGTGGTCCATCGCCGACTCGAACGGCGTGGTCGAGACTTCCTACGCTCTCGAAGGCTCGATTTTCGTCACCGGTGCGGCTGTGCAGTGGCTTCGCGACGGTCTGGGGATCATCGGGGCGTCGTCGGACATCGGTCCGTTGGCATCGACGGTCGAAGACAGCGCGGGAGTCTTCGTTGTCCCGGCCTTCACCGGCCTCGGTAGCCCATGGTGGGATCCGTACGCGCGGGGCAGCATCATCGGCATCACCCGCGGCTCGACTCGCGCCCACATCGCGCGCGCCGTCGTCGAGGCCATGGCGCTGCAGACCCGCGACGCGATCACCGCGATGGAGTCCGCTTGCGGACGGCCTATCGAGGATCTTCGTGTCGATGGTGGAGCCTCGGTGATGGATCTTCTCTTGCGACTCCAAGCCGATCAACTCGGAATCACCGTTCGACGTCCGGTGGATCAGGAGACCACTGCCTTGGGTGCCGCGTACCTCGCCGGTTTGGCCGAGGGAGTGTGGCCCTCGTTGGATGCCATCGCCCACCGGTGGCTCACCGACACCGTGGTCGAGCCCCATCTTCCTGGCTCACCACAGCGATTGGCCGCCGACGCCCTGCACACCCAATGGTTACGAGCCGTCGAGCGATCCCGCGATTGGGCCGATCACTGATCCGTGACCCGGCCTCTCGTCAGGGTGTCGGCGACGATACGGGCGATCAACGACAGGTGTTGTCGTTCACGACGCCGGAACGCCCCCTTGGCGCGACCGCTCACGAGCGTCGCCCCGGTGTCACGCAACGGGGCCCAGGCGATGTCGCCCGGCGTGTTCTCGTGCACGACATCGGCCGAGAGATGAGAGGCACCCTCGATGAAGGCGGCCAACCACACCAGATCGGGCACCTCTCCGCTGGATGCCATGGGGGTGTCCCGTCCGTCCTCGATGACGACGCACCAATCGGATTCGAGCATCTCGCGAATCGCCGCGCACGCCTCGCGCGGACCCTCGCCCGCATCCGATTCGATGATCCGGGCGGCCACCTCGAGAGCCAGCACTCCCTGATTCGTGCGATCCGTCGTCACGGTGTGAACGTCCTCGATCGCCACGCCTTCCACTTGGGACACCTCGGATATCAGCGCGTCATGCTCGACATCGACCGGAAGTTCGACGGTCAGTTCGTCGATCGCCATTCCGGCACCGCGCTCGAGGATCTCGATACCGATGACGTCACCGTTCGCCCGCCCGATCGCTGCGGCCACTCGGCCCAATGTTCCCGGCAAGTCCGGAAGCCAAAGACGCATCACCACCGTGGACACGGTGAGAGGCTAACCACCACCACTTCGGTGGCGTCGCTGATTTAGGCCGACCGCGACAGCGTGGCCAGCGAGGCGGCCCCCACCGCTCCGGCCAGCTCGCCGAACCGCGCGATCTCCAGTCGTGGATGCGGACGCAGATTCGGCGAGTAGAGCAGGCGGGCGAAATGATGGCGCACCGGATCCATGAAAACGTCACCCGACGCCGCGAGTCCCCCTCCGATGACGATGCACGAGGGGTCGGTCATGTTGGTCAAGCTCACGAGACCGAGAGCCACCCAATAGGCGAATTCATTCACCACATCGAGGGCCTCGACGTCACCGCGAGCGGCCAACTCGCACACCTGTTCCCCACGAACGTCACTGCCGTCGTCGACCAGAGTCGTGATGGCGCTCAAGCCCCCGGCCCGCACGACGGCTCTCGCCATGGCACCCAATGCCGAGCCGGAGGCGAATCGTTCCCAACAACCTCGTCGGCCACACGGACACACGGGGCCGTTCGGGTCGATCACCATGTGCCCCACCTCACCGGCGAAACCGTTGGTGCCCCGCACGACGCGATCGTCGACGATCAGTCCGCCACCGATTCCGGTCCCCAACGTGACCACCACGGCATCGCGATGCCCGCGGGCCGCCCCCGCTCGCCACTCAGCCACCGCGGCACACGTTGCATCATTGTCCACGACCACCGAGTGGCCGAGTCGGGCGGCCAACATCCCCGCAACATCGAAGTCGGCCACAGCGGTGAGATTCGGCGAGGCGCGAATCACCCCCTGTCGGGTCACCAGACCCGGTACCCCCACCCCGACGGTGGGCAGGTCACCCAGTTCGTGCACGATCTCCTCCAAGGTGTCGATGATGGCCACGGGTGATGCGGGGGTCGGACGTCGTACCTCGGTGACCACATGGTCGCCCTCGAGAATCACCCCGAGGCATTTTGTGCCACCGACATCGATACCGATGGACGCGCCCGAGTTCATCGTCGGGCTTCAGCCCGTACCTTCAACTCCTTGACGGTGTTGAGGATGCGCACTTCGGCGCGGCGCTTCACGAAACCCGGCAGGGGGATGACCAACTCGATCGACAGGTTGTAGGTCAGAATCACCCCACCGCTGGTTTCCGGAGCGAACATATACGCGCCATCGACACCGCGCATGATGTCACCCTTGATCAGTCGCCAGGACAGACGGTGCGGGGCGGCGCTGTAGTCGTACTCCAGCGTGTAATGCGTGCTGCGACCGAGCGCGGAGGTGCGATACTCCACCTCCGTGGCGCGACCCTGATCGTCACGGGTCAGCACCGCGGCCAACTTGACGTCGGTCCACTCCGGGTAACGCTCGTAGTCCGTCGCTATCGTCCAACAGGTTTCGAGGGGCGCATCGATGGAGATCGTCAATGATGCCGTGTCGGCCATGACCCTGTTCTAGCCGATTTCTTCGTCGCCGGGGCGCCTTCGCCGGGGGGCAAAGGTTCCGTGGATCGCGGCCCACAGTCCGTTGAGACCCAACCCGAACATCGGGACGAGAACCCCGAACGCCAATGACGAGCCGGGCGATGAACCCGATGTCGCGGTCGACGACGGGGTGCTCAACCGCGACACGGCGGTGCCCACCGCGACCAAGGATTGCGCTACCAAACACAGATTCATGGTCCTTTTGACATCACGAGGGACGGCGGCCCCCAGCAAGAAATAGAGTTCGGCGACCGACAACTCGTCTTGTCGACTGCGCTGAACCGCCACCCAATAGCCCCACAAGAACGCGGCCACGCCTACCGTGAACAATGCCAGGTCGACCACGACACCTTGCACCTTGGCCGGGCCATCGAAGACGACCGCCGCGAGCACAGCCGACACCGAGAAGAGGGCGGTGCCGACGACATCGAGTCGCACGATGCGACGACTCGACAAGTGCCCCGATCCACTCACTCGCTCACCCCCAGAGCACCACCGAGACGCAGGGCCAACGCGTCGTAGGAAAACTCGGCGATCGCGCGCTCCCGGGACGCACGACTCATCGCCGAGCGCAGATCGGGGTCGTCGAGGAGCCGAGTGAGGCGACGCACGACCTCACCCACATCGTTGGGGTCGTCGATGACGAACCCCGTCTCTCCATGGGCCACGGCCTCGGCCGCTCCACCACTCTTTCCGGCGATCTGGGGCACTCCACAGGCGGCGGCCTCGACGAAGACGATGCCGAAGCCCTCCTGCTCGAGGCCGCCCCAACGGTTCCGGCACATCATCGACGACACATCGGCGCATCCGTATACAAGAGGCAGATCGTCATGGGACACCCGACCCATGAAACGTACGGGGGCCGACAGCGAGCGAGCGAGTTTCTCGAGACGCTCGCGGTCACGGCCCTCGCCGGCGATGACCAGCACCAAACGGGGGCGCACCGGTGACAGTGCTGCCACCGCTCGGATGATCGTGTCGAAGCCCTTGCGGGGAACGAGGCGACTGATGCCCACGACGATCTCGGCGTCGGCGTCGAATCCGAAGCGTTCCCGCGCGGCGAGTCGTTCGACCTCGGTCAGCGGATGGAACCGCTCGACGTCGACGCCGGGAGGCACCACCGTCATCGGCAGATCCCGTCCCGCGGCACGCACGGCCTCGCTCGCCGGATAGCCACCGGCCGCGATCACGTGGCGTGCTCCGCGCAACACCCGTCCGAGTAGTTGCTTGGAACCCGGCAAGCGTCCCGGGACCGTCACCTCGGCCCCGTGCAACACCACGTCGTAGGGGCGCTCGATCCACGGGCCGACCAGACCGAGCGGGATCGCCGGGTCGAGCACGACCCGCTCGGCTCCGACCCGTTCGGCCATCTCGTTGATCCGCCGCACCATGAACGGCTGAGGCAACAGCACCGGTTCTCGGGTGCGCTCGATGTGGAACGGCTGGGCGTCGTCGAACGCGGCCGCCCCGTCATGAGGACTGGTCAATACGGCGAAGGACGCGGGAGGCAAACGGCGCCACCACTCCCACAACAACGATTGGATCCCCCCGATTTTGGGCGGGAAATCGTTGGTGACCAACAGATGCTTCACGCGTCGCTCACCTCGGGCTCACCGCTGTGGTCCACTCGGCCCGAACGACGACGTCGGCATCGTCTCGCAACGATGCGGCCATGTCCTCGAGGCCGAGCCGCCTCGCCGCCCACAGTGCGTGGGCGCGCAAAATCGGCTCATAGTTGTCAAGGTAGTGGCGCAGAAGCGAACGAACCGAGTCATCCACGGGGACGGGTGCCACGTTGCCCAAGATGATGAGCGCGTTGCGTCGCAACCACATCGGATCGCGGTCAGCGAGGTACCAGCGTCCGTACATCTCGATCAAACGGTCGTCGTCGACGCGCAGGATCTCGAGCAGATCCACGTGTTGGCCCGGTCCGATGGCGACCGGCAGTTCGGTGGCGTCCCGGGGGCGATGGCGCGGGGCCAATCGAACGTTGGGCGGACACGTGCTCTGGCAGTCGTCGCAGCCGTAGATGCGATCTCCCAACGCCGCGCGGAACTCGGCGGGGAAGACTCCCGGCTTTTGCACCAACCAGGCCAGACAACGACGGGCGTCGACCACTCCGTTGTCGACGATGGCCGCGGTGGGACAGGCATCGACACAGATGCGACAAGAACCGCACCCGTCGGGTGCCGGTTGAGTCGCCGGCGCGAACACGGCGGTGGTCACGATCGAACCGAGGCTGAAAAAACTGCCCCTACCGGGCAGCAACAGGTTCGCGTTCTTGCCAAACCAACCGAGGCCCGCGCGATGGGCCAACTCGCGATCGACGAGGTCGTTCTCGTCGGCGAATACCACCGCACGGTGCCCGTCGGCACGAAGCCGAAGCGCGATCCTTTGCAGTGCCTGGCGTAGGGGCGTGTACTGATCGATGCGGGCGTAGCGGGCAACGGTGGCGCTCAGGTGGGTGGGACGTTCCTCGTCGGGCACGTTGTAACTGCGCGCAGCCACGATGACTGAGCGTGCTCCCTCGACCGCACGCCGCGGATCGGTGGAACGTTCCGGATTACGAAACGTGAAGCCCATGGTGTCGGACAGCCCGCGGTCGACGCGGTCATGAAGAGCGACTCGGGCCCGCTCGAGAACCGCTGCGTCGGTGAAACCCACGCGGTCGAGACCCAACTCCCGCGCCATCTCGACGATGGATTCGGCATACTCGGCCGACACCGGTTCCGAACGAGGGTTCTGATCATCCCGAGGCACGGTGACGAAGCGTAGGCACCAAACCCGCGTCACCGAGTGCCCTCAGAGCACGAATCTCGTTCAAGTCGAGGATGACCACCGTCGACGAGGGTGGTTCATGATCCAAGAGGAACGACATGACACAGTCGGAGCAGGCGTCGGATTCCTGCATGACGCAGGTGTCGCAATCGATCACGAGCGCATCGGCGGGTTCGACCTCGTGGACGGGGTCGCCCGATCGGACGGGAAGGTGGCGCGGGAAACTGCTCATGAACTCACCGTGCCACAGGGGTGTGCCGGGAATTCGACTACCAGCAGTCGGCGACCAATTCAGCCGCCATCATCACCGGGAGGTGGGTGTTGGCTCGGGGCAGACAGGGAAAGATCGAGGCGTCGCACACCCGCAGCCCGGCGACCCCGACCACGCGGGCACGGGGATCCACGACGGTCTCCGGCGACCGGGGGTCGCCCATCGCACAGGTGCCGGCGGCATGGACGTAGTCCCCCGCGGACACCCTCAACCACTCGCGCACCGAATCCGACGAACCAGCGACCTCGGCCAACGGAGTTCCACGATCGTCGACGTAGAACCCGCTGGCCATGGCCGACACCGCGGGCGAATCCAGCAGATCCAACAACACGCCGACTCCGACCGTCAGCGATTCCAGATCCTCGTCGTTCGACAGCAGATCGAAGTCGACGATCGGTGCACCCATGGGATCGCCCGCATTCAGTTTCACCGTTCCCCGTGATGACACCTTCATCAGGGCCACGTTGATCGACCCGTATCCCACGGCATCAGGGCCGAGGTGGTTGATGGGCAAGAACTGCAGGTCGGCGACGTGACGTCCACTGCTGAAACGAGCCACAGCCGACACCGCCAACGAGTGGGGGTCCCGTGGATTCTTCAACGCCACCGTGATCGGCGCCGAGGGATGGTCCTGCAGACCCGCGCCGATCCCGGGGCGCTCGATGCCACTGCGCAACAGGATCGTCGGCGAGTGGATGGCCCCGGCGGCCACGACGACCTCCCGCGCGCCGATCTCGGTTCCATCCACCAACACCACGCCCATCGCCCGGCCCTTTTCGATCATCACGCGATCGACCACACCGTGGGTTCGCACTTCCACGTTGTCGCGACCACGGGCCCGCTCGAGGTGAACGTCGGCGACCGTGACCCGTCGCGCGTTCGCGTCCCGGGTCAGCATCGCCGGTCCGGCGTCGGCGGGGACGCCCGACAGCGGATACGGCCCTCGGTGCAGCGACCAGCCATCCATCATGCAGGCGTCCACCAGCGCCCCCGACACTGATTCGGGTCCCTCGGGTGAGGCGCGATGAAGGGGAACCTCGAGACGCCGGAAATATCGTTCGACGGACGACCAACCCCATCCGACACACCCGTGATCACGCTCCCACGCGTCGTAGTCATCCATCTCACCCCATAACGCGAGCATGGCGTTCACCGCCGACGAGCCCCCGACTCCCCGGCCACGGGCGTACCCGCGAGGGGTCTGGCCCGCCACCCGACGCGCCAGAAGATCACCGTGCGTACGCCCGGGCTCGGCCAGAGCATCGTAAAACGAGTCGCCTCTGATCGATTCGGGCGTGGAATCCGGGCGCAGGTCGGGACCGGCCTCCACGACGCACACCGAGAGACCCTTGGCCGACAACCGGTCAGCGAGAACACAACCGGCCGAACCGGCCCCCACCACCACGACGTCGATCATCGGGTGCGCTCCGGGATCGATGGGCGACGCCGTGGACTCACGGCGAGTTCGTGGATGCCGGTAAACCGGCCAAATGCGCCGCATCGTTGTAACGAACGAGTCTCCACCGGCCTGGTCTCACCAGTTCGACCTCGGTGATCGAGGCGTTCTTGGTCCATACCTCGAAGATACCCGTACCCGACGTGCGCAACGATTGACGCAAGACGGTGTCGATGACGCCACCATGGCAGAAGACCACGACGCGACCACCACCATGGCGTTCGATCAACCCGCGCACGGCGCCACCCACCCGCAACTGGAATGCCGCGATGGTCTCACCGCCGGGGAAGGTCTCGCCGTGAGGGTCGTTCTCCCAGTCCGGATCACCGAATCGTCGTTCGAATTCGTCGTAGGTCAGACCATCGCAGATCGGACCTGGGTCGTGCTCGCCGAAATTAGCGTCGATCACCATCTCCGAATGTCCCAGCGCCGGTAACACGATGTCACCGGTCTCCCTCGCGCGCGGATACTGACTCGCGTAGACGACGTCGGCTTCCATCTCGGGGTGCTTCGACCACCGGTCGCGCAGACGCTCGGCTTGTAGGCGACCGAGATCGGACAAGCCGACGCAACTGCGCGGACCCCCGACCAAGCGCCCCACCGACACCTGCGACTCGCCGTGTCGCACGAGAATCACCCGCGTCATCAGACCAACTTCTCGACGAAGGCTTCCAACTGCCGCAAGTTGCGGCATTCGTAGGTGCCGTCGGTGTGCGTGCCGTACTCGCCGACGATGGAGTCACCGGTGTTCCAGTACGAGCGAGGTTCGGGATTCAGCCAGTACACCTGACGAGCCTTCTGCCGGATCTCCTTGATGACCCAAGCCTGCGACGCGTGGTAGTTGTTGCGCGCATCGCCCAGGAACAGCACCGTGGTCTTGGGACCCACATCCTTGCCGTACTTCTCCCAGAAAACCTCGAACGCATGGCCGTAGTCGCTGTGCCCGTCGACCCACACCACATCGGCTTCGGTGTTGACACGATGGATGGCCTCGCTGATGTCCTCGGTGCCCTTGAAGAAGTCGGTCACCTCGTCGATCCCGTCGATGAAGACGAACGAGCGAACCTTGGAGAATTGGTTCTGGATCGCATAGACCAGCATCAAGGTGAAGCGGGCGAAGGCCGCCACACTGCCGGAGATGTCGGCTACCACCATGAGTTCGGGTTTGGCCGGACGGGGATACTTGAATTTGGGCTCCGCCGGCGTACCACCGTACGACAGAGAGTGGCGCACCGTGTTGCGAAAATCGAGCGGTCCCTTGCGTCCGTGGCGCCGTTTGCGGGCCAGACGGGCGGCCAACTTGCGGGTGAGCGGATACAGCGATTTCTTCAGGGCCTGCATCTCGTCCCGACTGGCGTGCATGAACTCGACGTCCTCCGGTAGTGGCTTGCGCAAGGTCTTGGCCATCGCCTCGGCGCCACGGTCGGCGACCAGACGTCGACGGATCTCGGCCTCGATCTCCTTCTTGAACTGGTCGATGCGACTCTCGTACTCGTCCTTTTCCAGACGTTCCTCGAGGGCGGTCAGTTCACCACCCACCTCCTGGCGACTGGCTTCCATCAACTTTTGCAGCATCCCCTCGAGATCGAGGTTCCGCAGGGTTCGGTACAGGTAATACGTGCCACCTACCGGGCGCCCCGGCTCCATTCCGGCGAAACGTTGCACCGATTGTTTGGCTAGGGCGCGCATGAGGGCCTGGTCACCGTTCAGGAGAGCCTGCAGCAACATTTGGGCGATCTCTTCGGGTGTGAGGGCGTCCATACCGCCGGACGAGCCTCGGCCGTCACCCTCTTTCATCTGCTCTTGCATCTCGCGCCACATTCGCTCGAGCTCGTCCTCGGAACCCTCGACCAACTTGTACTCCGGACCCCGCATCGAGAAGTAGACCTCGAAAACGGTCTCGAACGAACGCCAGTGCGAACTGTTCTTGACCAACGTCGCCCCCAACGCGTACTTGAACGCCTCGCGGTCCTCGATAGGAATGTGCTGAACGGCTTGCATGGCGTCGAGGTTCTCGGTCAGCGACACGGGGAGTCCGGCGTTGCGGAGCTCGACGACGAAACCGGCGAGAAGATCGAGCACGTTGGCAGTCCCGGCCTCAGACGAGGTCGACGGACAGTTCCTTGGCGGCCTTGGCGATGTCCGTCTGATACTTCAGCAGAACGTGCAAGGAATCCTTGGCCACTTGAGCGTCGATGGTCTCGATGTTCAACAACATGATGGTGCGGGCCCAGTCGAGGGTCTCACTGACGCTCGGAGCCTTCTTGAGGTCGAGCTGTCGGATACTGCGCACGATACGAGCAACCTGATCGGCCAGGTTCTCGGTGATGCCCTCGACCTTGGTGAGCACGATCTCCTTCTCGCGTTCCATCGACGGGTAATCGACGTGCAAGTAGAGACAGCGTCGCTTCAGGGCCTCGGAGAGCTCACGGGTGTTGTTGGACGTCAGCAGCACCATCGGGATCTGGGTCGCCGTGACGGTCCCCAATTCGGGGATGGAGATCTGATACTCCGACAAGATTTCCAACAGGAGAGCCTCGGTCTCCACCTCGACGCGGTCCACCTCGTCGATCAGCAACACCACCGGATCGGGGGCACTGATGGCCTCGAGGAGCGGCCGCGTGAGGAGGAACTCACGACTGAAGATGTCGTCGTGGATTTCGCTCCACCCATCGCTCTTCTTGTCGGCCTGAATTCGAAGAAGCTGCTTCTTGTAGTTCCACTCGTACAGGGCCTTGGATTCGTCGAGACCCTCGTAGCACTGCAGACGGATCAGTCGGGCCCCGGTCATGTCGGCGATGCTTTTGGCCAATTGGGTCTTCCCGGTTCCCGCCGGACCCTCGACCAAGATCGGCTTGGCGAGGCGATCCGCGAGGAACGCGACCCCGGCAATGCCGTCATCAGCGAGATAGTTGACCCCCCGCAAACCATCGCGAACCTGTTGAACCGACGTGAATCGAGGAACCATCACCATCACTCTACTGCCCCTCTCGAACCGGCCTCCATTTCGAGGGCGCGCAGCGCCGAGCCGGGGACTCGCCGGACGACCTAATCTGTCGGGCGTGGGGGAGACCGAGTCAGAAGCCACCAGCATCGTCGCTCCTGACTCTGACGATGACCCCGTGACGACCACCGGGTCGGACAGCGGGGTGACCGAACCTGACGAGCAAGACGGAATGAGTCACATCCTGCGCAACAACGCCATCGTGGCTCTCGGCACCGGCCTGTCGCGCTTGACGGGCATGCTGCGGGTGATCGTTTTCGGCGTCGTCATCGGCCAGACCGCTTTGGCCGACGCCTACGACGGGGCGAACAACTCCCCCAACGCCGTCTACGAACTTCTCCTCGGGGGCGTGCTCTCGGCGGCGCTCGTTCCCATGTTCAGTCGGATGCTCGAAGAGGACGACCATGAGTCCGCCGAGGCGGTCGTCGGCACTGCCATCATCGCTCTGGCGATACTCACCGCCATCGCCACCTTCTTCGCACCATGGGTCTTCCGCGTTTTCTCGCTGAATCCGGCCGAGGGTCTCGATGTCGACCAGTTCCGTACCGTCGGCACGGCCCTCACCCGAATCTTCTTGTTGCAGATCTTCTTCTACGGAGTGTCGGCGTTGCTCGGCTCGTTGCTCAACGCGCAGCGACGTTTCTTCGCTGCGGCTTGGTCACCGGTGTTGTCCAACATCGTGATCATTTCCACGTTGCTCTACGTGCCGATTCTCCTCCATCACCCCGATGACCGTATTCCGCTGGCCGAGGTGCTCAATAGTCCATCTTTCCGCTGGCTCCTCGGACTCGGTGCCACCGGAGGCATCGCGTTGCAGGCCCTCGTTCTCCTCCCGGCGATCCATCGCGCCGGGTTGAACTTGCGATTTCGATTCCAACCTCGACACCCGGCGGTGAAACGGCTCGTCGAATTGTCCGGTTGGACCTTCGGATACGTGATGGCCAATCAGCTGACCATCATCGTGGTGAAGAACTTGGCCGAGCCGGGGTCGGGGGGGCAAGACGCCTTCGCCAAGGCCTCGGTGTTCTTCTACTTTCCTCATGGTTTGCTGGCGATGAGTATCGCCACCACCTTCATCCCCGAAATGGCGCGGGCGGTGTCGCGGCGCGACAAGGCCGCCTTCATCGAACGCACCAACCTCGGGATCCGACTGGTGGGCTTGCTCACGTTCCCAGCCGCCTTCGCCTTCCTCGTGCTCGCTCGCCCCATTATCGGCCTGTTGCTCCAGCACGGTGAGTTCGACAGCACGGCCGCCGACAACACCGCTCGTGCGCTGGCCGGCTTGGCTTTGGGGCTGATCGGGTACTCCGTTTATCTCTTCGCTCTTCGAGGCTTTTACGCGCACCAGGACACCCGCACCCCGTTCGTCATCAACTGCTTCCAGAACGTTCTCAACGTCGCTCTCGCCTTTGCCCTGTCCCCCGCCTACGACGTTCTCGGACTGGGAATCGCCTTCTCCATCTCGTACGTCGTCGCCGCCATCGCCGCCCTGTACGTTCTGAACATCAAGGTCCGAGGGTTCTCAGCCGTCGACCTTCTGAGGGGAATAGCCCGCCTGGTGGTGGCCGCGGCGAGCATGGGCTTCGTGATGTGGGTCGTGGTTCGACCCATCGGCGCGAACGCCGGTGTCGGTGCCGTCGTCAAGGTGATGGTGGGCTCGGCAGTCGGCTCGCTCAGTTACATCGGGGCGCTCACCGTGTTACGAGCACCTGAGGTCGAACACTTGCGTGTCCTGCGCGACCGCGTGCGGTTGCTCCGCGCCGGTTCAACGGGGCAGTAGCACCAACTCGTCGTGGTGAACGACAACCGTCGGCGAATCATCGTCGAGGTCGGAGCTTCGTCGACCGCGGGCCGCACGAGCCTGCGCCGCCGACATCATGGCGAGTCCTCGAGCCAGAACCCGGCCATCGGTGCGGCGGATGTCGACGGTCTCGCGGGGCTCGAAGGAACCCTCCACCTCCACCACGCCCGCCGGTAACAGCGAGACCGTCCCTTTGAGCAACGCCCCCGCCGCCCCATCGTCGATGATCACGGCCCCGCGCACCTCGCTGGCGAACGCCACCCACAGCTGACGAGCCGACAAGGCCCGATCGGACCCGTGAAAGGTGGTTCCGACTCCCGTCGAACCCGAGACCGCCGCGGCCGTGACCACCTCGAGTACATCGGCGATGGTGGCGCGGGCGATGACCGCACGAATTCCGGACCACGAGGCGATACGCGCCGCCGAGAGCTTGGAGGCCATGCCGCCGCTTCCGCGATTCGACCCGCCGGCGCCGGCCGAGACGCTCATCAAGGGGTCGCTCTCGTGAACATCGGTGATGAGGGTGGCAGAAGAATCGACCCGAGGGTCGCTCGTGAAGAGCCCCTCGGTGTCGGTGAGAAGTATCAGAAGATCTGCGTTCAACAGGTGCGACAACAGAGCCGAGATGTGGTCGTTGTCACCGAAACGGATCTCGTCGTTCGCGATGGCGTCATTTTCGTTCACCACCGGCACACAACCCAACTCCAGCAGTCGCTCGAGCGTGCTTCGAGCGTGCAGGTATTGGGTTCGATCGATGAAGTCGTGGGGAACCAGCAACACCTGCGCGGCCACCAACGAGTGGCCGGCGAACTCGGAGTTGTACACCTCCATCAGACGACTCTGTCCCGCCGCCGCCAGGGCTTGCAGCGTGCGCATGTCGCTCGGTCGTTCGGAGAGACCCAGAGCCGACACTCCGGCCGCGACCGCACCAGAGGTGACCAGGACTACTTCGTGACCGTGCGAGCGCAATCGAGCGATCTGGCGACAGACGTCGGCGATGATCGCACGGTCGATGACCCCCATGTCGTCGGTGAGCGACGAACTTCCGATCTTGGCCACGATGCGCATGACGAGGACGGTACCGGTTGGGCCGATCAGTTGTCAGGCGAATAGTCGAATGAGAAGTCGGCGATCCAGACCACGTCACCTTGGCGCGCTCCCGCACGCGCCAACAAACGCGGCACACCCAATTTCTTCAGGCGCTCCTCGATGTAGGTCATCGCCTCGGGGGTCGTCACATCGTTCAGATGCACCGCCCGCTCGGCCTTTCGACCATGAACCCGAAAGCCACCGGTGGCGAGGCGTTCGACCCACGCGCCGTCGGACTCGGGCCTCACGATGACCCGCCCCTCGGTGACCGGCTGCTCTTGGCGGACCTCGTGCACCAAACGGGCCAGGCGACCGACCAGTTCGCGCACTCCCTGATTGGTCACCGCCGAAATCATCATGCCGTCCCACGAGGCGATCATTTCCGCGGTCGCGGAGTCCGTTTTCGTGCCCACGATCACCCTCGGGCGCTCCAACAACGATGAGTCGTACGACTCCAACTCGCTCAACAGGGTCTCCAGTTGTTCCGAAGGCGAGGTGGCGTCGACGGGGGCCAGGTCGATCAGTACGCACAGCGCCCGGGCCCGCTCGATGTGACGCAGGAATCGATGGCCCAAACCCTTGCCCTCGGCGGCTCCCTTGATGAGGCCGGGGATATCGGCCACCACGAACTCGGTGTCGCCGTCGAGTCGCACCACGCCCAGGTGGGGCTCGAGGGTGGTGAAAGGGTAGGCGGCGATCTTGGGCTTGGCCGCCGAGATGACCGAGATCAAGGTGCTCTTTCCGGCATTGGGGAACCCGACCAGGGCCACATCGGCCATCAACTTCAATTCCAGTTTCAGCCACCGCTCCTCGCCGTGCTCGCCTTGCTCGGCGAACGACGGTGCGCGACGCCGGTTGGTGAGGAAGCGAGCATTGCCGCGGCCACCCCGACCGCCGTGGGCCGCGAGCCACTTGTCGCCGTGATCGAGGAGATCGGCCAACACCTCACCTGAGTACATGTCGCGCACGACCGTTCCCTCGGGCACCTTCACCTCGAGGGTCTCTCCGCGCTTGCCGTGTTGGTCCTTGCCCATCCCGTGCACGCCGTTGCCTCCGATTCGGTGCGGGTGGTCTCGGAAGGCCAGCAGCGAGGCCACGTTGCGGTCCGCGACCATCCAGATGTCGCCTCCCCGCCCACCATCGCCACCGTTGGGACCCCCCATTGCCACCGGTCCCTCGCGACGGAACGAGACACACCCGGCCCCACCATCGCCGGCCTTCACGTTCAACTGGCACTCATCGACGAACTGACTCATGGGACGACCTCACACCCAACGCTATCTATCCGAAACGATGTTTGCCGGTGAGTCCCGACGCCGTACCGATGCCACAACGGTGTCGTATCGTGTCACCGTGAGTTCCCCCGACATCGATCGTGACATGCAGGAGCGGGCCGAGCGCTGGGCCGGGACGATGTCGGGCTCCATTTCGGCCGACGGCATCACCCTCGCTCACGCCGACTCGTGGGCGGGAACCGGGGAAACCTCCACACTGCCCCGCGAGGTTCGCGAACACACCGAGGACTCCGTTCTCAGTCGCCTCGCCACCCGATCGTTGGGTGCAGGTGACCGCGAGCGAGCCGAGGAGGCCGATCCCTTCCGAACGTGTTTCGAACGTGACCGCGATCGCATCCTGCACGCACCGGCGTTTCGGCGCTTGGCCGGCAAAACCCAGGTGTTCGTGTTTCCCGACGATCACCAACGCACGCGCCTGACGCACGCTCTCGAAGTCGCTCAGGTAGCCGTGGCGGTCGCGCGGCCTTTGGGGTTGAACGTGGCTCTCACCGAGGCCATCGCACTCGGTCACGATTGCGGACACGGCCCGGGGGGTCACGCGTCCGAGGATGCTTTGGCTCCGTACGTTGCCAACGGTTTCGATCATGCGGTCTGGGGTGCCGACGTCACGTTGAGTCACCTCAATCTGTGTCGCCAAACTCTGGACGGCATTCGCAATCACTCATGGAGTCGACCCGCTCCGGGCACCCCCGAGGGCGAGGTCGTCAGTTGGGCAGACCGCATCGCCTACGTGTGCCACGACTTCGAGGACGCCGTCGCCACTGGCATCGTCAGCACGGAGCACCTGCCCGCCCTCGTCAGTTCACGATGCGGCGCGACGCGCGGCTCCCAACTGAGCACCTTCATCACCTCGATGATCCGTGCCGCCATGAACACCGGCCGGATCGGAATGGAACCCGCCATCGCCGAGGCCCTGGCGGTCTTCCGCCGTTTCAACTACGAGCAGGTCTACTTGCGACCGGCGAGCAAAGCCCAAGCCCGCGCCGTCATCGACCTCCTGCGGGCCCTGGTCGAGTGTTACATCACCGCACCGAGGTTGCTACCAGCGGGCCAACACATGGACGCCGGGTCCGATGCCGCGCGCTTCGCCGCCGTCAGTTACGTCGCGGGGATGACCGACCGGTTTGCTTGTCGTCAAGCAACGGCAGTGCTCGGCTGGGACGCCGACCGCCTTCCGCGCGGAATCGACGTCTGAGCCCGCCAAACGTCGTCAGTCAGCAGGGATGACGTCGACGATGCGACGTCCCTTGCGCTCACCGAACTTCACGACACCATCGACCAAGGCGAAAAGGGTGTCGTCGCCACCGCGACCGACGTTCTTACCGGGGTGGAACTTGGTGCCGCGTTGGCGAACCACGATGGTGCCCGCGGTGATGAGAGTGCCGGCGAAGGTCTTCACACCGAGGCGCTGGGCGTTTGAATCGCGGCCGTTTCGGGTCGAGCCGCCACCCTTCGTCTTGGACATGTCTCAGCCTTTCGCGATGGAGGTGATCTCGACCACCTGGTAGTGCTGGCGATGACCGTACCGGCGACGTTGGTTGGTGCGTCGCTTGTAGGTGAAGCCGTCGATCTTGGGTCCGGTGGCCGCCCCGACGATACGTCCCGAGACGCTCGAGCCCGCGAGTTGGGATGGAGTGGCCAGAACCGTGTCACCATCGACGACCAGAACGGGCGTGAAGTTCACCACGGCACCCTGTTCGGCGCCGAGAAGTTCGACGTGCACTTGCTGGCCCTCGGTCACCCGAACCTGCTTGCCACCGGTTGCGATCACTGCGTACATAGCGAACCCCGACGCTACCTGGCGCTTTACGGGCATCCAACGCCCGCTTGCGATCTCTCGCCCGATCAGAGCAACAGGTCGTGATTCACCAGCACACCACGCCCTTGGCAATTCGAGCATTGTTCGGCGAAGCTGGTCAGGAGTCCCTCCCCGATCCGCTTTCGCGTCATCTCGACCAACCCCAATTCGGAGATGTCGAACACCTGGGTACGGGTCTTGTCCCGGGCCAAGGCCGTGCGGAAGGCCTCCAACACTTTTCGGCGGTTCTCTTTGATCTCCATGTCGATGAAGTCGATCACGATGATTCCTCCGATGTCGCGAAGACGCAACTGGTGAGCCACCTCTTCGGCAGCCTCCAGATTGTTCTGGAAGACGGTGGCTTCGAGGTTCGAGGTGCCCACGTTGCGACCCGTGTTGACGTCGATGACCGTGAGGGCCTCGGTGTGCTCGATGATCAAGGAGCCTCCTGAGGGTAGCCACACCTTGCGATCCAGGGCCTTGTGGATCTGCTCGTGGACATGATGTTTCTCGAAGATCGGTAGACCCTCCGTGGAGGTGTCGTAGTACTCGACGCGATCAGCCAACTCGGGATTGAAGGCCTGCACGTAATCACGCACGTCCTCGAACAACTGCCGGTCGTCGATGACGACACCGCGGTAGTCGTTGTTGAATTCTTCGCGGATGACGCGCACCGCCAGCAGAGGTTCGCGATAGAGCAACGTCGGACCGTTCGCCTTGCGGGCCTTGGCCTCGATGGCGTTCCATTGTTCGACCAGGCGGGTCATGTCCGCGAGCAATTCGTGCTCGGTGGCCGTCTCCGCGGCGGTACGAACGATCAAGCCGTGTTCGGCCGGCTTCACCCGATCGAGGATGCCGCGCAGCCGTTTGCGCTCGGCATCGGGCAAGCGCTTGGAAATTCCGTAGGTTCGGGAGTTCGGGATCAACACCACGAACCGGCCGGGCAAGGAAACTTCCTGGGTCAGACGCGCTCCCTTCACCCCGATGGGGTTCTTGGTGACTTGACACACGATCAGTTGCTTACCCTTGAGAATCTGCTCGATGCGGGGCTGGCTGTCGACGATGTCTTCTTGGTCGTATTGCACGTCACCGCGATACAGAACCGCGTTCTTCGGCGTTCCGATGTCGACGAAGGCCGCCTCCATGCCCGGCAACACGTTTTGCACCTTGCCCACGTAAATGTTCCCGTGAATCTGTGCCACGTCATCGGCGGGTCGACTGACGTAGTGCTCGATCAGGCTGCGCCCTTCCAACACCGCCACTTGCGTGAGGTTGGGCCGCACCTGGACGCACATGAAGTGACGACCGACAGGACGTCCGTTGCGCTCGCGACCCCGACGTCGCTCCACGACGTCGGCATCAGTCGAACGGGTGGCACCACGATCGTCGGATCCGCTCACCCGGCCACGTCCGGTACGACGACGCTTCTTGCGCCCACCGACACTCGAGCCCGCCGAGTCGCCTGACGCCGGGTTCGTCGCATTGGTCGGCGCGGACTTGGAACCCTTCGCGCTCTTGCCGCGGCCGGGGTTCGGGGCCCCAACGCGGGTCCCCCCGGGCATGGTGACCGAGGGACCCGTGGTCGGAGCGGGGCGGGTGTCGCCGATCTTGGGCCGTTGAACCACGGCACGGGCGGCGACCTCGGGCGAGGGACGGCCCTCGCTCAGGCGCTCGGGCAACTCCGACGGGTTGGCACCCACTCCGGGAACCTCCCCGCCCGAAGGGGTGGAGGTGTCACGGTCGGCGTCATGACCACTGTCGACGTCATGTTCATCGACGGGGTCGCCCGGAGACGACTCTCCGGACGAGCGAGGACGATTGCGCCCTCCCCGCGAACCGCGACGTCGCTTCTTGCGCGCCGCCGCCGACCGGGCCTCGGTGGCGCCGTCGGAGGCACCACCGCTCTGCCTCACCGGCGAATCGGCCGGCTCGGACGCGTCGGGCGAGTCGTGCGAGTCAGGGGTGTCGGGGGTCTCGGGGACGTTGGACATGTTGTCGTTCCTCTCTCATGGGCACACCTGAGAGTGCGCGGGGCGGGCCGAGAGCACGTCGACGCGCTCTCCGTCCCGCTCGATCCATTGGTTGATTCGGAGCACTCGGGTGAGGTGATTCCAGGGCTCACATCCGGGCACCAAGGCTTGAACTAACTCGGTCGGCCTGATTCCGCGGCCAGCGGTGGTGAGAACTGCTTCGATGACCACGCCACGGGACTCACCCAGCCACCATGACGGAAGAACTTCGGACTGCTCCGGTGCGATGAGCCCGAGGTGCAAGATACCGGCGCGAATGTCGTCGCGTCGTTTTTCGCCCTTGCGTTCGCGTTCGACCCAGACCTCGGTCGACTGGTTGATTCGATCTATCTGGTCGACGATACCCGGGGCCTCGACACCCATCACCCAGGTCGTGGCCACCACATCCTCCTGCGCTGACGCCTCCGACAGAGCGCACTCACGAATTCCGGTGACCGCCATGCCGACGGGAAGAGTCGTGTCGAGACGCCGGGCGATCTCGTCGAGTTCGATGGATCCCACGTCTGAATCGTCCGCCAGCGTGATGTCCAGCAACTCCACCAGTGACTCGGCTCCGGTGGGTAGGCCGAGGCCGAAGGCCACCCTGAGTCGCGGTGTGAACCCGGTCGATACGGCGACCGGAATCGCCGCTTTGCGAAGGCTGCGTTCCCAGATGCGCGCCACGTCTCGATGACCCGTGAAACGGATCTTGCCCAACTTGGAGTAACTGAGGCGGACCTTCACGACGTCACCATCGGCTTCGATCCCAGACTGACGGGCACCGAGCCACCCCAGGCCAAATTCTGGCCCGTGCCCTGACTGCCACCTGCGGGGGCGACCGGCGAGGCGACGATGTGCTCCAGGCCGTCACCGGTGCACACGCCACAGTCGTAACACGGAGTCCATCGACAATCCTCGAGGCCGGCTTCGGCCAGCGCTGCGCGCCAGTCCTGCCAGAGGAAATCACGATGCAGACCGGCGGACAGATGATGCCACGGGAAAACCTCGTCCTCGTCACGATGCCGCGTGACGAACCAGTCGGGCGAGAGTCCTTCGGCGGCCATGGCGTCGAGCCAACGGTCGAGCACGAAGAACTCGGACCACTCCTGGAACACGCCACCCTCACGCCACACACGTTCGACGACCGCACCGACACGACGGTCGCCACGACTGGCGATGCCCTCGGCCAGTGTCGCTGCCGGGTCGTGCCATTTCACGTGGACACCGCGGGTCCGGCCGGCCGCCTCTCGCACCAGGCCGATCTTGCGTCGCAGTTCCGGGACCCCGTTCTGACCGAACCACTGGAACGGAGTGTGCGCCTTGGGCACGAAACCACCCACGCTCACCGTCACGCTGGCACGGCTCGTGTACTTCTTGCCGATCGACACGCAACCCGCGGCCAAATCGACGATGCCCGCGGTGTCGATGTCGGTCTCGGTGGGAAGCCCGGTGAGGAAGTACAACTTCATGCGCGACCAACCCGACGAGAACGCCGATTCGACCGCTCCGTAGAGATCCTCTTCGGTGATGAGCTTGTTGATCACCGTGCGCAGGCGCCACGTGCCAGCCTCGGGCGCGAAGGTCAGGCCACTGCGTCGTCCGCTGGCCACTTTGGCTGCCAAGCCGACCGTGAATGCGTCGACCCGCAACGACGGCAGACTCACCGTGGGAGAACCGCAGGCCGTCGGATCCGGCACGATCGAGGTGACCACCGACTCGATCCCACTGAAGTCGGCGGTGGACAACGATGTCAAACTCACCTCGTTGTAGCCGGTACGCCTCAGACCCTCGGAGATCATGGTGCGTACCTGTTCGGCCGGGCGCTCGCGAACGGGGCGGGTGATCATGCCGGCTTGGCAGAAACGACATCCGCGGGTGCACCCTCGGAACACCTCCACGGCGAGACGATCGTGAACCACCTCGGTGAGCGGCACCAACGGGCTCTTGGGATACTGCCACTGGCCAAGATCGTGGACGGTGCGCTTGGTCACCAACTCGGGCACGTCGACGAACATCGGGGTGATGCCGACCACCCGATCGCCCTCGTAGGCCACGTCGTACATCGAGGGCACGTACACGCCGCGAATCTTGGACAATTCGCGCAGCACGGCACGTCGCGAACCCTCGGTGCGCCCCGCCGCTTTCCACTCGCGCACGATTTCGGTGATCTCACCGACGACCTCTTCACCCTCTCCGAGAACGGCGCAGTCGATGAAGTCCGCCATGGGCTCGGGGTTGAACGCGGCGTGGCCGCCGATGATCACGAGCGGATCACTGGGGCGACGATCCGTGGTCCGCACCGGACTTCCGGCCAGATCGATCATGTTCAGCACGTTCGTGTACACGAGTTCGGCCGACAGATTGAACGCCAGTATGTCGAACTCGTCGGCGGAGCGATGCGTGTCGACCGAGAACAACGGAATGTCTCGCTCGCGCATCAGCGCCTCCAGGTCCACCCACGGCGCGTACGTGCGCTCGGCGACGGCGTCGGCGCGCTCGTTCAGGATCTCGTAGAGGATCTGCAGGCCCTGGTTGGGCAGACCGACCTCGTACACATCGGGGTAAGCGAGAAGCCAGGCCACCTTGCCGTGACCGTGCTGGGGCGACGCCGCCCCATCCTCGCAGCCGATGTAGCGGGCTGGTTTGCGCACCCTCGCGAGGAGCGGTTCGAGCCGCGACCAAAGCGATGACATGACCTTCGAAGTGTACCGGCGACAGTGGACGGCCGGACCTCTGACCTGTGGATAACCGGTTATCGAAGCCGCCGCATGTGCACGCTTTCGACCAGGCCGATCATGACGGCGAAGGCGATGAGGGAAGACCCCCCGTAACTGACGAAGGGCAAGGGCACCCCGGTCACCGGCATGATGCCCATCGTCATGCCGATGTTCTGAAAGACGTGCCAGAGGATGAGACCGAAGACCCCCGCGCAAAGGTACGAACCGAAGGTGTCCCGAGCCAGATTGGCGACGCGCCAGATTCGGAACAACATCAGTCCGAACAAGCCCAATACCAGTCCCCCGCCGAGCATCCCGAACTGCTCGGCCACGGCCGAGAAGATGAAGTCACTCTGCTGCACCGGAATGAACTTGCCGTTCGTCAACGGCCCTTGTAGGTAACCCTTCCCGAACCATCCTCCGGTGGCCACCGCTCGCTTGGCGTAGCGCACCTGGAACACGTATTGCTGCAGACTCTCCTCCGAGGAGTTCTGGTTGATGAAGGCCTCGATGCGGCGCAACTGGTAACGGTCGACGATGCCAGCGACGATCGCGGCCGCGATCGTCGCCAACGTGAGCATCGAAATCAGCGCCAGATACCGGAGTTTCGCTCCAGCCATGACCATGACACAGATGGCACTCACGATCATCACGAAGGCCGAACCCAGGTCGGGCTGCACGATGATGAGAGCCACAGGTACGCCGACCAACATCAGGCCTCTGATGAACTGCGAATAACCCATGACCGACTCTCTCGACTCGCTGTAAAAGGCGGCCAAGGCGACGAGCACCGCCGGTTTGGCGAATTCGGCGGGCTGGAACGAGACGGGTCCCAGATCGAACGACAGTCGTGCACCCCCACGCAAAGCACCGGCGGAAAGAACGAGAAGCAAGGCGATGATCGCGGTGCCGTACAAGAAATAGGCACGATCGTTCAACAGCGTGTAGTCGAAGGACATGACGACCACCAGCGCCACCGCGGACACGATGAGGAAGACGACCTGCCGCGTGGCGAACCAATAGGGGTCGTTGTCGATCTTCCAGAAGGTGGCGCTGTAGATCGAAAAGGCCCCCACGACGGCCAGAATCACCACGGTCGAGATCAACACCCAGTCGATGTTTCGTCGGGGGGAGCCCAAACTGGAACGGATGTTGCCCAACCCGCTGTTGGGTCGACGTCTCACGACCGGAAGCGCCATCAGTCGCGTCCGCCGTAGGCCGCGCCACCCAGGCAGCGGGTACTCGGTAGTCGGCGCTCGGGAGCAGCCACCAGAGATTCGGTATTCAGCGGGTTCGATGGAACAACCGGACCCATCGAAGCAGCCCCCGCGATGGCCATGAAGATGCACTTCACCACGGGAGCGGCAGCCTTGGCTCCGTAACCGGCCTTCTCCAGATACGCCGACACCACGATCGGGCGCGTCGGGTCGAGGCTGAAAGCGCCAAAGGCCGACGAGTCGTTCCACGGCAGACTGGCCGCACCTTGCGCCGTCCCGGTCTTGCCAGCGATCGGAAGATCCTCGTACGGATAACTTCTGAACAGTCTCTCACCGGTGGTGGCGTGGTACGTGCCATTGTCGGTTCCCGGACCGGTGATCACCCGCGTGAGGCCTCTCACGATCGGGTCGAGAACGTCGGGCGGAATGTTCAACGAGCGAATCGTGTTCTTCAATCCGAGGTTCAGCACCACCGTCGATTGTGATAGATCCGCAACGCCGACTTGTTGTGAGTTGGGCGTCCCGGGCGACAACAGTGCCAAGGCGATCAGTGGACGATTGACGTCACCACCGTTACCCAAGGCCCCGTATGCCTGCGCCACTTGCAGAGGTGATGCCGCGAGCAGACCCTGTCCCACCGACAACTGAACGTTGTCCCCGACGAGATAGTTCGGACTCTCCCCCTCCATCAACACGCCGTCCTCGACGAGTTGTCGCTTGCTCTCTCTGTCGGGAATCCGACCCGCCGATTCGTAGGGCAGGTCGATGCCGGTACGGGAGCCGAAACCGAAGTTGCGAACCTCCTCCTGCAGAATCGGCTGCCCACCGCGTTCGGAGAAGATTTCTTCGCCGATCTTGTAGAAAAACGTGTCGGTCGACACCGCGAGTGCATCCTCGACCGTGACCACGCCGTATCGACAGGCATAGTTTCCACCGCCACAGAGCGCGTTTCGATAGATGCACTTCACGATCTGACACGTTTCGCGGTCGATACTGACGAGGGTGTACGAGCCGCGGTCGACGTATCGGTAACTCGCCCCACCGGGTAGTTGGCCACTGGCCAACGCGGCGTAAGCCACGAAGGGCTTGAAACTGGATCCCAGGTTGTACTGGCCGGAGATGGCACGGTTCACGAGCAACGACTGGTCCGGATCCTTGGTGTTCGGAAAAATCTGAGCGAACTTGTCCCCGGAGATGCCCGAGTTGAACCACCGATTGTCGAAGGTGGGATAACTCGCCAGCGCCAGAACCTCTCCGTTGGAATAGTCCATCATGACCACCGAACCGGCCGGAGCCTTCAGGTTGGCGCATTCCGGGAACTGTGGTTTGATCAATTGCTTCTTGTCGTCCTTGGCCTGACAGGCGACGATGAATCGATTCAGCCGAAGTTGGGTTTCGAGGGCCTGCTCGGCGAATTGTTGATAATCGAGGTCGATGGCGAGTTGCAGGTCGTTTCCCGAGACGGGCTCGACGCGCTCGACAACGCGCAGAATCGCTCCCCGCGAATCGACCTCGTAGCGAACGAAACCCGGTGTCCCTCTCAGATACGGCTCGAAGATCTTCTCCACCCCGAATTGACCGACTCGTTCGTTCAGGTCGTAACCGAGGTCCTTGTACTGGGCCGCGTCACCCTTGGTGATGGCACCGAGGTAACCGACGACGTGCGCGGCCAACGGGGCGTAGGGATACTCGCGTTTCCATTGGATCGTGACGTCCACGCCGGGGAAGTCCTCGGATCGCTCGAGCAAATAGGCGACGGTCTGCTCGCTGACGCCCTCGGAAATCGGCATCGGCAACAACGGACTGTACCGGGATCCGGTCCGCTCACCCGTGACACCCACCGGCCCGGCATAGCGAGTCTCCATGTCCTCGACGTCCATGTCGAGGACGGGAGCCAAACGCGAGAAAAGTTCCGAACGATCATCGTCCTTGCGCATCGACTCCCACGCCACGGTCACCGTGACGATACGTTCATTGTCGGCCATGATCCGACCTTCGCGATCGAAGATACGACCACGCTCGGGCAGCAACTTCACCGTTCGCGTCTTGTTCGACCGAACCTTCAATTCGAGAGCCGAGGAGTCGACGACCTGCAAGAACCACATGCGCATGACGAGGGCCGAAAAAATGACCGTCGCAACCACCCCCAACGCCACCAAGCGCGATGACCGTCGATCAGTTGCCACGACCACAGCCTGCCATCGTCTTCACCGGCGTGGCGTTCACCCGACGCCCAATCACAGGAACACCTCTGATGGTGGGGCCAGTCGTTGCAGTCGTCGCACAGCGAGACACCAGCGCATCGTCGGCACCACCACGTAACTCGCGATCCCGTTGAAGATCGCGACCACGATCATCACCTTCACGAGACGGGCCGAAATCCAGCCCTCCACCCCGATCCAGTTCGCCGCCACCGGTTGAACGAACATGGCCGTCGCGCTCAGACCGGCGCAGGTGACCGCATTCAGCCACCGGGGGTTGGCCAAGGAAGTGGAGAAAGCGAATCCACCGGCGAAGCCGCACAGTCCGTACACCAGTGCCGACAAGCCCAACGGTGACGTGAGAACGAAGTCGAACATCAATCCGAGAACGAAGCCCGCTAGCGCGCCGCCTTCGGGTCCGGCGGCGACCCCGGCACCGATCGACATGCACAACATCATCTGAATGACGATTCCGAAAGGAGTGAGTTCCGACAGCAGGGTGGTCTGCAGTGCCAAGGCGGGTAGGCCCACCATCAGCAGCCGGACCAAGGGTCGATTGACGAGATCGATCATCGGCCCGACACCACCGGCTGGTAGAGCAGCACGCGCACGAAATTCAACGTGCTGAGACGAGCGGTGAGACGGACCTCGAGAACGGCTCCCGAGGTGCCGGTCCGCTCCACGATCTTGATCACCCGACCGACGACGATTCCGCGGGGCGCCAAGCTGCTCGATCCCCCCGAGGTGACGACCAGAGCGCCCACGCGCACCTCGCCAAAGCGCGCGTTCTGATCGATGAACTCCACCACTGGCGCCTTGTCGGGTCCGCGACCACGGAAGATGCCGGTCTCCACCGAGGGAAGGTTGTTGATGTCGATCGTGGTGGTGGGGGCCTCGGCGGACGTTGCCGGCGCGATGGTGGACACCGCCACCGAGGTCGGTGTGGGTGGGCCGACCTCGAGTCCGCCCTGGTCGACGCCCGGGGTGGTGGTGCTGGGCGACCCCGGCGCCGACTCCGCAGGTGCCGACGCGTTCGTGGTCGGCGACAGCGTCGTCGACGTGGTGGTGGTCGTGCTCGTGGTCGTCGTTTCGGGATTCTCGATCTGATTCACGATCTGCACCGGGATGGCATATTGAACGTCGCTCGTGAGCATCACTACCGAGCGGTTCGCGAACACCTGGGTTACCTTGCCGACCAATCCGGCTGCATTGACCACGGCCATGCCCACCCGCAGTCCCCGATCCGATCCTTGGTTGATTTCCACCGTCTGCGAGAAGTTGGACGGCGACGCGCCGATGACCTGCGCGGTCACCGACGAGACATCGGCGAGGTTGTCGATTCCGTTGAGAGCCAGCAATTCCTGCGCATCGCGCACGATTGCCAAGGCCGCAATGAACGCTCCCTCTTGTTGATCGAGTCGGTCCCGGAGACGTTCGTTCTCGGATTCCAGTTCACCGTAGTTGGTGACACCGCGCCACGCGTTCTGGATCGGACGGGTGACGACCCGCGTGGCCTCCTCCACCGGGTGGAAGACGAAGCCGAAGCCGTCGCGCGCTCTCCCGACGAGTCCGTTTCCCTGTTGATCGAGCGTGATCAAGAGAATCGACGTCAAAGCGAGCAGGGATACGGCTCGGCGACGACTGACCGAGTAGATCGGCATCGGTTCGTTTTCTCCTAGTCGCCGCTCTGGGAGAGGAATCCACCCATCATCTCGATGTTCTCGAGCGCACGTCCCGATCCGATGACCACCGAATACAGGGGATCGGGCGCAACGTTGATGGGCATGCCCGTCTCGTGGGCCAACCGCCGATCGATGCCGGCCAGCAAGGCGCCACCACCGGTGATCGTGATTCCCTGGTGCATGATGTCGGCGGCCAATTCGGGCGGTGTCTTGTCGAGCGTCGCGCGTACCGCGTCGACGATGGCGGCCACCGGCTCGGCGATCGCCTCGCGAACCTGATCCGTGGACAGAGTGATGGTTCGGGGCAAACCGCTGATCAGATCGCGTCCGCGGATGTCGGCCTTCATCTCTTCGGCGAAAGGCCAGGCCGACCCCATCTGGATCTTGATGTCCTCGGCGGTACGTTCTCCGACGGCCAACGAGAACTCCTTTTTCAAGAAGGCCACCACCGCCTCGTCGAGTTCGTCGCCGGCCACTCGCAACGACTGCGCGGTGACGATTCCCCCGAGGGAGATGACCGCCACTTCCGTGGTACCTCCCCCGATGTCGACGATCATGTTGCCGCTGGGTTCGTGCACCGGCAGATCCGCGCCGATGGCGGCCGCCATGGGCTCTTCGATGATGTGAACCGGCTTGCGGGCACCGGCGTACTCGGCCGCATCCTGCACCGCGCGCTGCTCGACGCCGGTGATTCCCGACGGCACGCAGATCACCATGCGCGGCTTACTCCACCGACTGCTGTGCACGCGCTGAATGAAGTACCGCAGCATCTTCTCGCACACCTCGAAGTCGGCGATGACACCGTCTTTCAGAGGACGCACCGCGCGAATGTGCCCCGGAGTGCGGCCCATCATGCGCTTGGCTTCCTCACCCACCGCGACCGGGCGACCGTCGGCCACGTCGAGGGCCACCACGGAGGGTTCGTTCAGCACCACGCCCTGTCCTCGCACGTAAATCAGGGTGTTGGCCGTCCCGAGGTCGATCGCAATGTCGCGCCCGAGGGCCAGCGGGTTACTGCGGGCCATGGCCAGAGCCTCCTACGAAGTCGAGACCGGCTCGGTAGTCGGCGCCGGACCGGCACCGGCGAGCCGGCTGTTCCGAAATGTTACAGATTGGGGAAGAAAATGCCGATCTCCCGGGCCGCTGACTCCGACGAATCGCTACCGTGCACCAGGTTTTCGGTGAAAAGAATGCCCAAATCGCCCCGAATGGTGCCGGGGGCGGCCGAACGAGGGTTCGTGGCACCCATCATCGTGCGCACGACCTCCCAGGTGTTTTCCGGTCCCTCGAGCACGAGAGCCACCACCGGGCCGCGCGACATGAAGGCCACCAAATCGGCGTAGAAGCCCTTGCCCACGTGCTCTTCGTAGTGACGGGCCAGTGTGTCGGCGTCGAGGTGGCGCAATTCCAGGGCCACGATCGTGAGTCCCTTGGACTCGAAACGGGACAGAACCGAACCAATGAGGCCTCGCTCGACGGTGTCGGGTTTGAGAAGGACGAGGGTGCGGTCAGCCATGACTGCAGGTTACCGGCGGGTGTCGACGCGTCCTCACGGCAAACGGCGGGCCGCGTGGGCACGAGCGGCACCCACCACGTACAGCGATCCGGTCACCAGGATCGCGTCATCGGGTCCGGCATCGCTCAATGCTCGATCGATGGCTCGCTCGACCGATGTCGCCGACTCGACGTTGTCGCAACCCAGACGTCGGGCGGCCTCCACCAGATCTCTGGCCGGCATCCCTCGCGGTGAGGGCGCCGGACAACAGATCACCAGATCGAACTCGTCGGCCCGCAACGCCGACAACATGTCGTCCGGGTCGCGCCCTTTCAGGCAGCCGACCAACAGCACGCGTCGACCGGCCGGATCGAAGTCCTCGAAGAAGACCGAAGCACAGACGTCGGCACCGGCCGGGTTGTGCGCGCCGTCGATGATCACCAGCGGTTGATACCCCATCACTTCGAAGCGTCCGGGCATGGTGACTGCCATCATTCCCTCGTCGATCACGTCCTGAGAGAGCGGCCGAGCAAAGAAGGTCTCCACCACGGTGATGGCCACCACGGCGTTGTCGGCTTGGTGATGACCGTGGAGTGGAACGACGACGTCGGAGTAAACGGTCGTCGGGGTGCGCACCGAGACCAGTCGCCCACCGAGGGCCAACTGGTTCGTATCCACGTCGAAGTCGGTCCCTCGCACGAGTAACGAGGCCCCCCCAGCGCGGGCGAAGATCGACACCAGCTCGGGGTCGGTCTCCCCACAGACCACCGCACTCTGAGGCTTGATGATGCCGGCCTTCTCGCGAGCGATGTCGGCCTTGGTCGGCCCGGCGAACTCGGTGTGATCGAGTCCGATGTTGGTGATCACCGCGACCTGCGCATTCACCACGTTCGTCGCGTCCCATCGACCCAGTAGCCCAACCTCGATCACCATGACATCCACCGCCTCGTCGGCGAACCAACGAAAGGCCGCGGCGGTGCAGATGTCGAAGTAGCCCGGTCGTATGCCCGCCAGCATCTCGAGATCCGAAACTGCAGCGATCTGCTCGGCGAACGTGTCGTCGGAGATCGGCGAACAATCGATGGTGAAGCGCTCATTCACTCGCTCGAGATGCGGGCTGGTGTACGTGCCCACGCGCAGGCCACTAGCCATGAGCAAACGGGTGATCATCTGGGCCGTCGAACCCTTGCCGTTGGTGCCGGTGATGTGCACGACGGGAGCACAGTGCTGCGGGTCGCCCATCAACTCGCACAAACGAGTGATCACGTCGAGTGACGGAGACTCGATACGACCAGTCTTCTGATACGACGCCCGATCGTCGAGATAGCTCAGCGCCTGCTCGTACGACATCGAGGCGAACTCGGGGGGTCAGCTGGCCGCACGGCGCGGTCGCGACGCACGAGTCGCCGAACGCAACACTGCTTCAGGCGCCGATTTGTGGCGAACCGTGCCCTCGTCGATGACGATCTTGGCGACGTCGGAGCGACCGGGAAGATCGAACATGACGTTGAGAAGAGTCTCCTCGAGGATGGCACGAAGACCGCGAGCGCCTGTTCCGCGATCGAGAGCTTGCTCCGCAATGACATCGAGAGCGGCGGGCAGGAGCTCCAATTCGACGTTCTCGAACTCGAAGAACTTCTGGTACTGCTTCACCAAGGCGTTCTTCGGCTCGACGAGGATTTGCACGAGAGCCTCCTTGTCGAGGCTGTGCACCGCACCGACCATGGGCAGTCGACCCACGAACTCGGGAATGAGACCAAAGGCCAACAAGTCCTCGGGGAGGACCTGCGCGAAGAGATCCCCGGGGTTCTTCTCGGCCTTGCTCCGAACATTGGCGTGGAAACCCACCCCCTTGTGGCCAATGCGCTGTTCGATGATCTTGTCGAGACCGGCGAAGGCGCCACCACAGATGAACAACACATTGGTGGTGTCGATCTGGATGAACTCTTGGTGCGGGTGCTTTCGACCGCCTTGAGGGGGAACCGAGGCCACGGTGCCCTCGAGAATCTTGAGCAGTGCCTGCTGCACCCCCTCTCCGGAGACGTCACGAGTGATGGACGGGTTCTCGCTCTTGCGGGCGATCTTGTCGATCTCGTCGATGTAGATGATGCCGGTCTCGGCCTTCTTCACGTCGAAATCAGCGGCCTGTATCAACTTGAGGAGGATGTTTTCCACGTCCTCGCCCACGTAGCCGGCCTCGGTGAGGGCGGTGGCGTCGGCGATGGCGAAGGGCACGTTCAGCATTCGCGCCAACGTCTGGGCAAGGTGCGTCTTGCCACAACCGGTCGGACCGAGCAGAAGGATGTTGCTCTTGGTCAACTCCACTTCATCTCGACGGGAGGCTCCGCTTTCCTTTTGGTACTGGAGACGGCGATAGTGGTTGTAGACCGCGACAGCCAGAACCTTCTTGGCTTGTCCCTGTCCGACCACGTACTCGTCGAGGAACGAGCAAATCTCGCGTGGCTTGGGCAACTCCTCGAGCCGAAGATCGGCGGCCTCGCCGACCTCTTCCTCGATGATCTCATTGCAGAGGTCGATGCATTCGTCGCAGATGTAGACACCTGGACCGGCGATCAGTTTCTTGACCTGTTTTTGCGACTTTCCGCAGAACGAACATTTCAGGATTTCCCCCGAGTCGCCGAACTTCGCCATGATCGCCCTCCCTTCAGGTCGTAAGCCTTACACATCATGACCGATCTTCGGTTGGATACCGACGTGACTTGAGAAATCCCGGACAGTCGAGAAACCGCTGGTCAGCGGATGGGACCGGTTCGGTCCACGACCGTTCGCGACGAGATGACGTCATCGATGATTCCGTAGGCCAACGCCTCACTGGCCTCCATCACGAAATCACGATCGGTATCGGCATGGATTCGCTCGATGGGCTGGCCGGTGTGATGCGCGAGGATCTCCTCGAGGATGTCCCGCATGCGGAATATCTCCTTGGCGGCGATCTCGAGGTCGGTCACCTGTCCGTAACCGACCTGACCGTAGGGCTGGTGCAACAACACGCGACTGTGGGGCAACGCCAAACGTTTGCCCTTGGTGCCAGCGGCCAACAGCACCGCTGCGGCAGAAGCCGCCTGACCGAGACAAATCGTGGCGATGTCGTTCTTGATGAACTGCATCGTGTCGTAGATCGCGAACAATGCAGTGATGTCACCACCCGGGCTGTTGATGTAGACGTTGATGTCCTTGTCGGGATTCTCGCTCTCGAGATGGATCAACTGTGCGCACACCAGGTTCGCGATGGTGTCGTCGATGGGCGTCCCGAGGAAGAGGATGTTCTCCTTGAGCAGACGGCTGTACAGGTCGTAGGCACGTTCGCCTCGATTGGTTTGCTCGACCACCGTGGGCACGTAGTAGTTGGAGGCGTTGAGTTTCATGTCATTCCTATCAGTCGCGTGCGTCAAGATCAGACGACTCTCGATCATGCCCGACCTGGTCGTCAGAGTCGTCATCGTGGGCCGCCTCATCGGCCTCGGTGAGACCGAGCACGATACCTCGATCGAGCACGGTACCTGCGGGGTCGACGTACTCGACATGGTGGATCAACCAATCGAGAGCCTTCGACTTGGCGATCTCGGCGGCCAGGTCGACGATGGCATCGTTGGCTTGGTAGGCGGCCCGCACTTGCTCGACCGAATAGAGGCGAGGCCTCTTCTTCTTTCCGCCTCCTTGCTGATCGGCTCGACGAATGGCGGCCTCGTTACTGCGATCGGCCATGCTCTCGAACTCGCGTTCGATGTCGTCCTCGGTGGCCCCGAGTCCCTCGGCCAACACCACTGCGCGTAGCGCCAAATCGACCTTGCAGGCCTTGATGCTCTGAGGGCGGATGCCCTCGACGAACGAGGCGGAGTCCTGGCCGGTGGCCTGCAACCATTGTTCGATGTCGATGCCCTGCATCTGGAACTGTCGGACGGTGTTCTCGACGCGGCGTTGCAGATCGGCCGCCACCATCGACTCTGGTGCGTCGATCTCGACCAAGGCCACCAGGGCATCGGTCACCCGTTCCACGACACTGTTGCGAACCTGGTTCACACGGTTGTTCGAAAGACGGGTGCGCACCGAGTCGCGCCAGGACTCCACCGTGTCGTGTCCGTCGACGTTCTCCGCGACCCAAGTATCGGTGGCCTCGGCGATCACCAGCTCCTGCACCGCGGTGACCTTCACTTCGAAGTCGGCCGGGATGTCGGTTCCCGAGGGGACGTCGGTGAAGGTGAGTTCGACGCCCGCGGAGGATCCGACGAGTTGATCGTCGAACGACGGGGCCACCCACTTCTTGCCGATCTCGTAGGACCACTCGTCGACGGCCAAACCGGCGACCGGCTCACCATCGCGACGACCGATGAGGTCCACCACCACGAAGTCACCCTCGACGGCCGCGCGGTCGACGGTGGTGAGCTTGCCGAGACGTCGGCGTTCGACGTCGACCACGTCGTCGACCTCGGCCTCGGTCACTTCGATGGACTGCACCTCGACGCGCAGTCCGCCATAGCCAGGAACGGTGATCACGGGGCGCACTTCGCAAGTCGCGTCGAAGCACACCGGACCGGCCTCCTGACCGCCGGTGATCTCGATTTCCGGAGTGGCGATGATGTCCACGTTCAGCTCGCGTACGGCCGAAGCCAGGTGACGCGGAACCCCGTCCCGCAAGGCCTGCTCGCGGGCCGCGGCGAGTCCGATACGAGCCTCCAGCACTTTGCGAGGGGCCTTGCCGGCGCGGAAGCCGGGTAGGCGCACTTCTCGCGCGATTTTGGAGAAAGCGGCGTCGATGTCACGGGCAAAGTCGGCCTCGTCCACTTCGACGGAGAGCTTGACGCGATTGCCCTCGAGGATTTCAGATGTCGTCTTCACAGCCGCCGAAGTGTACCGGCGGTGTCGCGTGGTGGCCCCACGGTGAGGCATGATTGATGGATGGTCACGTGGAAACCGCACGCCCTCGCTAAACCGCATCCCGAACAACTCGACCTCCGTCTCGGCGACAAGGTGGTTTCCACGGTCGAACTGGCCGATGTGGCCGCCGGCACCGAGGGCAAGGTCATCCTCGCCAACGGTTTCAACTGGCAGCGATACCGCGTCCTGTTCACGAACGGAGTCGAGTTGGGCGACCTCGATCACCGCCACCTGTCCCCGATCGGTCGCACGGCCAAGCGCTTGGCCAAGAGGGCGAAAAGGACCTGACGTTCGAACCGGTCGTTGTCGCGCGACCCTGCGATCTGAACGCACAGGGCAAGCCGTACAATCGCCGAGGTGTCCCCCAGCGCAAAGTCCCTTCACGTCACCGCCTCCCCTGACGGACGCCGAGAGCGTGGGGCGCGCAACAAAGCCGCGGTCATCGAGGCACTCCTCCAGCTTTACGAAGCGGGCGAGATTCAACCGTCGGCCGCGCGCGTCGCCGAGGTCGCCGGCGTCTCGGAGCGCTCGGTGTTCCGCTATTTCGACGACATGGAGGATTTGGCCGCCCATGCCATCGTCATCCAATGGGAGCGAGTCCGACAGTTTTACGAAGGCCTCGATGGCTCCGGCAATTTCGATGAACGTCTCGAGAAGATGATCGATCACCGGCTGCGACTTTTCGACCGGGTCAGCGGCGTCGGCCGAGCCTGCGTGGTCATGTCGGTGCGGTCAGCCACGGTGGCCACCGCCATGAACCAGCGCCGATCGATCCTGCGTGCTCAGTCCGTCGGACAGTTCGCTCCCGAGATCGCGGCCCACTCTCGTTCCGATGCCGTGGCACACATCGTCGACTACACCTTGAGTATCGAGAACATCGACTACCTACGCTCGTGCGTGGGCCTGTCGCGCAGCCGTACTCGCCACACTCTGTCGACGGCCCTACGTCTCGCACTGACCTGACGAGACTCCTTTTGCCGACCGGGTTCGACGACCGGGTTCGACAACCCGGTTCAACCTCACCCGAGAAATTCGAATCGGCGACGCCACTCGTCGAGGGCCGTGTCGATCTGCGTGGGTGCCACGGGCGCCGAGATCAGGTAACCCTGCGCCGCGTCGCAACCGATCTCCCGAACCATACGAAACTGGTCGGGGGTCTCCACTCCCTCGGCCACCACGTGGAGGCCGAGCGAGTGTCCCACTTCGACTCCGGACTTCACGATCGGATCGGGCTCGGACGCCTCGATGTCGAGACGGCTCACCATGGCTCGATCGATCTTCAACTCGGTGAAGGGAGCCGCAAGTACCCGTTCATAGTTGCTGGTGCCGGTCCCGAAGTCGTCCACAGCCAAACGGAAGCCGACGAGGCGCAGTCGCGTCAGAATCGACAACGCCGGAGCGGCATCGGTGATGGGAGCGGTCTCGGTCACCTCGAAGGTCCACTGCTCGGCCGGGGCGGCTTCGGTGAGCGTACGCTGCGCGCGTCGCGGCAACTCCTCGTCGATCAGATCCAGCACGGAGATGTTGACACTCACGTCAGGCATGGACTTCAACGCTCGGTGGCGTGTTCGATCACGGGCCGCCATGTTCATCACCGCGTCGAGCAACTCCGACGTCCGCCCGGCCCCCTCGATGAGGGCGACGAACACCGAGGGCGACACGTCGCCGTGGGAGGGGTGTCGCCAACGCACGAGAGCCTCGACGCCGGTGACCTCGCCCGAGGTGGTGGACACCTTTGGTTGGTAGACGAGGTGGAGGCACTCGGGGTCGAGCAACTGGTCGGGTCCGACCAGGATCTTGGGACCGGTGGGGTCGTGGGCCTGATCCGACACTTGCGCCCACGCCAGCATCGCCGAGCGCAGAACATCCAAGGAAAATGGTTTGGCGAACGTGCCGATGACCCGCAACTTGTGCATCGCGGCGATGCGTCCAGCGGTGTCGAGCAATGATCGATCGGCCCCGCTCACGAGAATGATCGGCATCCCTCGATGCAGTGATCCCAATCGACCCATCACCTCGATGCCGTCGAGATCTCCGAGGGAGAGATCCAGTACCACCAAGTCGAAGCGACCCTCGATGGCACGCTCGATGTCGGTGGGTGTGCTGGCCGAGTGCGCGCTGAAACCCGCGGACTCCGCGACCGCCTCGATGAGTTCACAGATGGCTTCCTCGTCGTCGATCACCAAAACACGCGCGGCGTCAGCCATGTCCCTCACCTCGTTCGGAACGATCGAGCGCGTGATTCGCCGCGGCCCCGTCGTTGGCCACCAATGGAAGCACCGCGACGTACAGGTCCTCCCGGGAGAAGGGTTTGGCGAGCGTTCGCTCCCCCAATTCCTGCAGTTGCCTCATACTCGACGAGTAACCCGTCATGAAGATCACGGCAAGATCGGGTTGGTCGGCCGTCGCCAGTCGCGCCAGATCGAGTCCGTCCTGCTCCAATCCGAAGTTGGCGTCCGACACCAACACGTCGGGACGGAACTCCGAGATCAATTCCAGGGCCTCGCGCGGGGACAGAGCGAAGCGAGCATCGATGCCGACGTCGATCAACCAGGCCGCGACCATCTCCGCCAAAGCCTGCTCGTCGTCGGCCACCACCACGCGTCGACCTGCGCGGCGAGTGGAAACGACTCGCTCAGACTTGACACCGGGAACATGGAGTGGCAACACGAGCGTGACCGTGGTGCCGACCCCGGGACGGCTTTCGAGCGTCGCCGTGCCACCGCTCTGTTGGGCGAAGGCGTACACCGTCGCCAAACCGAGGCCGGTCCCAGAACCGGCCTTTTTCGTCGTGAAAAAGGGCTCGAAGGCCCGGGACACCACCTCGGCGGGCATACCCGCGCCATCGTCGGCCACCGACAACTCGATCATGTCCTCGCGACGACGCGCCGAAATACGCACCCGACCGTTGGGCCCCATCGCGTCGCGGGAGTTGAACGCCAGGTTCAGGATGCAACTCTGCAGACGCCCGGCGTCGACCATGAGGTGCAGATTCGGATCGGGGATGTCCACTTCCACGGTCCGACCGGCCCCGACCGCTTGCTTCACCAAGGGCAGCAGACCTTTGATGAGATCGGCCAGCGACACCGCGGTTTCCTCCAGCGGTTGACTGCGTGCCACTGCCAGCAACGATTTGGTGATCTCCGCACCACGCTCGACGGCGGCCATCGATCGTGACAGGAACTTGGCCAACTTTTCGTCTTTGGTGATGGTCTCGTTCATCGCCATCAACTGCAAATTGCCCAAGGTGACGAAAAGCAGGTTGTTGAAGTCGTGCGCCAGTCCTCCCGCCAAGGCGCCCAGGGATTCCATCCGCTCCGACTGGGCGGTGCGCATGGCCACGCTGCGACGTTCGGTGGTATCTGAGACGTGCAGGAAACCGATGCGCTCGTCGCCGGGCACCGACACCGGATACGCCTCGAGCTCGGAGATGCGCATTTCCTCACCTTGGCCCCCGGAAACCTCGGCGTGACCGCCCTCACCACCGAGAACCTTGGCGAGCAGTTCAGCGACGATCCGGGCCCGCACGGTTTCGGGACCGAAGCCGAGAACCTCGATGACCGGGATGCCCGGAATCCGATCTGCATGAGCGTCGCGAACGACTCGGTTGCCCGCCAACACCCTCATGTTCTGATCGAACACCACCGACAAACCGGGTGTCGCGTCGAGGGCCGCCTCGAGCAAGGACTCGCGACGGCGACGTTCGAGTTCCACCCGCACCTGCGCCGATGCTCCCAGCAACAAGACCGCGATGACGGCCGCGCCGAGCAGAACCTCGAACGTCAGGACGAGTGCGGTCCGTCGCCCGTTCATGCCGAAGCCAACTTCCGGTTCTTCGTTCGTCTCCTCGACCGTGCCATCGATGGCGGTCGTCACCCGGACCTCCTTCACCGGGGAGCGCCAATTCTCGCCGGTGACTTGCAGGGCCAACACCATGATCGCGAGTGCCATCAGGGGGGCGAACAACTCGTCGACTTGAGCGAACAGTCCTTGGTAGCGCCACCAGCGGCCGCGAACGAGAATCACCGCACACAAACCGAGCAACGAACCAACCGTCACGGCCGCTCCGCGCTCCCCGAACGATGTCACCGATTCGTCGATGGCCACACCCACCAACACCGATTCGATCGCCGCCAGAACGAGTGATACCACGACCACCACGACCGAGAAAACGGCGAATCGACGTAACGGATTCTCCCTCCGGTCGAGTCGATTCATGAGCACCAGCACGAGATGCGACAGAGCGACCGCCTCGATCATGAACACGAGCGTGACCACGACCGCCGTCGGCACGTCCGGCTCGGAAGAACCCACGTGGCCACTCACGACGAAGGTGACGACACCCGCCGACACCAGGCAGGCGGCTCCGACAGGAACCCCGCGTAACACCCGGGCCGCGACGACCACCGCCAACGCCGGGCGGGCGTCGAATTCCAGCGCGGCGGTGAGACCCGCGCCGGCTGCGACCACGAACCAAGCGACCAAGGCGGGGAGTCGCGACCGAAACTCGGGGCGAGAGGCGTCGGTCGTCCCCGTTTCGACGACCAGTTCGGAGTCCGAGGATGTGGCGATGCCAAATCGTACGCCCGCGAAACTCGCCCATGCCGGATGTCGCGAGGGACTCGCGGGTCGGTCTCGGTAGACTGCTTCCAAAACCGGGGAGTGGCGCAGCGGTAGCGTTCCTGCTTTGGGTGCAGGAGGTCGGGAGTTCAAATCTCCCCTCCCCGACCAAGTCGTCGGTGGGCATCTCGGACTCATCGCTTTCCTGCGGGGCCTGCGAATGTGACAGGCTGGAGCATGAGCATTTTCCAGTTGTCCATCAACACGTTGTCCGGCCAGCCGACCACCTTGGCCGACATTTCGGCCAAGGTCATCTTGGTCGTGAACGTCGCCAGCAAGTGCGGTCTGACCCCGCAGTACACCGGGCTCGAGCAACTGCACGAGAAGTACGCCCCACGTGGCCTCTCGGTGGTGGGTTTCCCGTGCAATCAATTCGGCGCACAAGAGCCGGGCTCCCCGGAGGAGATCGCCCATTTCTGTTCCACCAAGTACGGAGTCACCTTCCCCTTGATGGAGAAGATCGACGTGAACGGCGCGGGTCGACATGCGATCTACGACGAATTGACCGCGGTGGCCGACGCCGACGGCACCAGTGGCGACATTCGTTGGAACTTCGAGAAGTTCGTGGTGGCCGACGGTGGAGGGACCATCGTGCGCTTCAGTCCCATGGTTGCCCCTGATGACGCCAAACTGGTGGCCACCATCGAGAAGTTCCTCGACGCTTGAAGATAAGAGCCGTGGGAGAATCACGGATCGCCCTCGTCACTGGCGCCGCCGACGGAATCGGGGCCGGCATCGTACGACGTTTGATCGAAGACGGATTACGCGTGGTGGCGACCGACATCGACGAGGAGCGCGGTCCACGGTCGATCATCGAGTACGGAAATCGCGCGACGTTCGTGCGCGCCGACGTCTCCCGCGAGGCCGACGTGATGGACATGATCGCTCGGGCTCGGGCGACCTTCGGCCCGGTCGACGTTCTCGTGAACAACGCGTGGGGTGGCGGCGGCATGGGACGCGTCGAGCGCAAGACCAACGACCTTCTGCAGCACGGACTCGACGTCGCCTTCTACGGAGCTTTTTGGGCCATGCGCGAGGTCTTCCCCGACATGAAGTCCCGTGGTTGGGGGCGGGTGATCAACATGTGTTCGCTCAATGGAGTGAACGCCCACATGGGCACGCTGGAGTACAACGTGGCCAAGGAGTCGTTGCGTGCCCTCACCCGCACTGCGGCTCGGGAGTGGGCTCCCACTGGGGTGGTGGTGAACGCGGTGTGTCCGGCGGCCAAGAGTGCGGCCTTCCACAAAGTCATGGGCGCCCATCCCGAGTTGGTTGCCGCCGCCGACGCCAGCAACCCGATGGGTCGTATCGGTGATCCGTACACCGACATTGCGCCGGTGGTTTCGTTCTTGGCCGGTGACGACTGTCGGTACATGACCGGCAACACCTTGTTCGTCGATGGTGGAAGCCATATCAACGGCTCCGCATGGGCTCCCGATCTCGGGGACTGAACGTCACAACTCCGAGACACCGGCGTCTTTGACCCATTTCCAATGCATGCGACCGTGGTCGGCGTTGGCCGCCAGCACTCCCCCGATGGTGCCATCGGCCCAGGGCGCACCGGGAAGGGTTTCGTTCAACTGTTCGTCGGTCAACTCCGCCAGCAACTGCAGTGTCTCGGCGCGGGCGGCGGCCCCCAAGGCCACGACTTCGTCGAACGACTTGCCGTGATGTGCTCGTTGCCATTCCTCGGTCATGGTGTGCACCGAGGCCATGATCTGCTCCACGGTGCGTGACCGACCCTCATCGTCCCGGCGCAGACCCACCGGATTCGGATGACCCGCGAGGTGACGACGGATCATGGCCGCGAAGTTGTGCTCGATCAAGGCTAAATGCGCCAGATGGTCCAAGGCCGACCAGTAGTTGGCGGGATCGTGCTCACTGGGTGTCAGGTCATCGAACAGTTGCGCCTGCGACAGTCCCGAATAGGTTTCGAGCAACCAAGCCCGGTCGACGTTCAGTTTCTTCTCGATCACCCATCGTTCCACGCCTATCCGTCTACCATGCCGTGGCCCCTCAGCCCTCCTCGACGAAGAAATGTGCTCTCGGTGAAACGACTCCACGGACGCATCGAATACAAGTGGTTGGTGGCGATCTGCTTCGTCACCGGCCTGTTCATGGAGATCCTCGACACCACGATCATCAACACCGCCATCCCCTCGCTCACCGAAGAGTTCGACGCCTCCCCGGCCGGAATCGAGTGGGTCATTCTGGGGTACCTATTGGCTTTGGCGGTCTTCATCCCCGCGTCGGGATGGATTGGTGACCGCTTCGGGACCAAGAAGACGTTCTTGTTCGCCCTCACGATGTTCACCGGCGCCTCGGTGCTGTGCGGTTTCGCTCAGTCGCTGGAACAGTTGATCGGATTCCGTCTGCTGCAGGGCGTCGGCGGCGGAATGCTGACCCCGATCGGTACCGCCATGCTCTACCGCGCCTTTCCTCCGGAGGAGCGTGCTCGCGCGTCGGCCGTGCTCATCGTCCCCACGGTGATCGCCCCCGCCCTTGGACCTCTGGTGGGTGGATTCATCGTCACCCACTTCTCGTGGCGCTGGATCTTCTACGTGAACATCCCCGTAGGTATCTTCGGCATCCTGTTCGCCGCGACGTTCCTGAAAGAGCATTGCGAAATGCGATCGGCGCGCTTCGACGGAACCGGGTTCGTTCTGTCGGGCGCCGGACTGGCCGGACTTCTGTATGCACTGTCGTACGCGCCCACTCACGGCTGGCTTTCGGGCACCGTGCTGGTGACCGGACTCGGGGGACTCGTCCTGTTGGCCCTCATGGTGAAGGTCGAGACCACCGTCGCCGAGCCGATGCTGGCGTTGCGTCTGTACCGAGACCGGATATTCCGCAACGGCAACATCGCCGGGACCCTTTCCTACGGGAGTTTCATCGGATTCATCTTCTTGCTGCCCCAGTTCATCCAAGGACCACTCGATGCTTCGGCTTTCGAGTCGGGACTCGCGACCTTTCCCCAGGCAATCGGGGTCATCGCGATGAGCCAGTTCGTCGGTCGCTGGTACCACACCGTCGGGCCCCGACGATTGGTCACGTTCGGGATGCTCATGGCGGCCCTGGCCACCTTGCCCTTCGCCCTCCTCGACCAGAACACGTCGCTGGGAATCGTCGCATTGCTGATGTTCCTACGCGGCTGTTTCATGGCCTTCTGCTTCATGCCGATTCAAACCGCCACTTACGCCAACATCGACGCCCCGGACACCGGGCGCGCCGCGGCGATCTTCTCCACCCAACGCCAGACGTCGGCCGCTCTCGGCGTGGCCGTTCTGGCCACGGTGTTCGTCAGTCGAACCAATCATGGTCTTCGAGCCGGGCGCGAACCCGCTGAGGCGCTGTCCAGTGGCTATCACTGGGGCTTCGTCGCCGCGTCGATCATCTACGTGCTCGGAGCCCTGTGGAGTTGGACCAGGATCAAGAATTCCGACGCGGTGCGCACCATGCAACCAAGACCGAAGGAGCAGAGGGCGTGATCAACCCAACACGTCGAGCGGAATATCGCAGTCGGTGAACAGCCGGAGAATCTCGGACTCGACAGCATTATCCAAATCGGCGTCTTCCTGACCCAAGACGCTGGTGACGAGCACATCTTTGTAGACGTCGGACTCGGCCACGCCGTCTCCGATGCAGGCCGCTTGATCCTCGGAGAGAGCACCCCCTGACGACTCGATCAGGTCGTCGGCGATGAAGGCTCCAAGGTCGATGCAGTCGCCGTCGAGGAAGATCTCGACGAAGTCAGCCTCTTGCTCCTCGGTGAGCTCGGGAAAGTCGAACTCCTCGACCGTGGCGACATCCTCCGCGGATAATCCGGCGTCGATGAACATCTGGACGCCCAACAGGTCGAGGACTCGTTCAGCGATGCACACGTTTTCCTCTTCGCCGAAGGGCCAATCGGCTTGCCTGGCCAAGGACACCCCCAAGGCCTTGGAGTACGCCTCTTCCTGCGAACCTGTCGAGCCACCGTCGTCGCCACCACATGCCACGATGCCCATCGACACCACCGCCACCACCACGGCACCGAACCGAGTCCTCACCGACATTTTCACGTCGAAGCACCCCTTTCGAATCCGGGGCGTCGCTCACAACCCCCACATCGAAAAAAATATAACACGTACTGGTGTGCCGGCTTGGAGCATCCGACCGATTTGGTGATAGAAGTCGCCATGCGTCGATTTCTTCTGCCGATGACCGTCCTTCTGATCTCGGTCGCCTGCGGCGACTCGTCCGACGATTCGTCCGGGTCGAGCCTCACGGTGGTGACGTCGACGTCGCCCCCGATTGTCGAGGACACTGTGCCGGCCGAAACCACCACTACGGTCGCCCCCGTCGATCCCGATCTCGTTCTGGCCGAGTTTGGCTCTGCCGACTCCTTGAACGCCTGGTACGTGCAGAACGACACGGTGATGGGTGGTGTATCGAGCAGCGAGCTGTCGTGGAGTGAGGGTGAGTTGGTCTTCTCGGGGAACCTTTCCACCGACAACAACGGTGGTTTCACTTCGATGCGAGGACCGGAGATGTCTTCCAGCCCCGCCCCCGGGTTGGACGCTGTTTCGGTCGTTGCGCTGGGTGACGGCCGGACGTATCTGATGCAAATCAGGACCGCGACCGACAGTTACATCCAGCGATTCACCCCCACCGAAACCATGTCGGAGACCATCTTAAAACTCACCGACTTCGTCGCCACTGATTGGCGACTGAGTCCGATACCCGACCGACCCCCGTTGATGTCCGAAGCGGTGCGCCAAACGTCGATCTATCTGGTGGACAAACAGGTCGGCGAATTCGTGCTGCGTTTGCGCTCGATTTCTTTCGTCGCCAAGTGAACAGTCGAATCACGACGTCCGTGTCTCGAGACGTACGTGACGAGAGATCTGGAGCGGGTGACGGGAATCGAACCCGCATAGCCAGCTTGGAAGGCTGGAACTCTAACCATTGAGCTACACCCGCGTGTGTGAAGAACCCCGGCCAACGGGACGAGCACTCATGCTACCGATGTTTCATCTCGTGCCACCGATGTTGTGGCGGGTCAGGCACTGTTGGCTCGCTCAGTCGGACTCAGCTCCGGGAGTCAGCAGGTATCGGAATCGGGTTGCCTGCAGCCGGTCATGGTGAGTTCGGCATTCCAGCCCGTCCAAAAGCGCACACGACCTGTCGGTGTTGGAAAGTGGGACCCGACGTTCCGACCCGAGGATTCGTGAGTACACGAAGTCAGGGACACTCGGGGAAAAAGTAGTACCAGATAGCCAATGTTGATTCTGGTTTTTGGTGAGACTGTCTCTCTCGCAAGGCTGGAACCCTCGACCTCGAGCGACGCCTGCGCGGATGTGCTAGCGAGATCGGCGAGAACGGTATACAAGCCAGCCGGAGCCGAGCACCGCGGCCGCCACCACCGCATACTGCAGGTAGTCCCCCCACTCGCCGGCCTTTTCCCATTGGTCGCCCAGACCCCATCCGATCGCGATCCACGCCGTGTTCCAGGCGAGCGAGCCCGCTGCGGTCAACAAGGTGAACCGCGCAAGCGGCATCTTGTCCGAGCCTGCGGGGATGGAGACGACGGAGCGCACCACGGGGACGAGGCGACCGAACAAGACGACCGTGGTGCCGTGCCGTTCGAACCACGCGAAGCCCTTGTGCACGTCGGCCTCCTTGAGACCGACGAAGCGCCCGATGCCGGCGAGGAATCGCTCCAGACGCTCGTCGCTCACGAGGCGACCGATCCCGTAGAGGACGTAGGCGCCGACGACCGAACCGACAGTCGAAGCGACCACCCCACCAAGGAAACCGAAGCGCCCTTCGCTCACGTTGAAGCCGGCGAGCAGCAAAATGAGTTCGGACGGGATGGGCGGGAAGATGCTCTCGAGCGCCACCAGAACAGCGACTCCGACGAGCCCGATGGCGTCGATGACATCCGTCGCCCACTCGATCACGTGGTGAGCCTACTTGCACGAGACGGACAGGGTCAGCGACTCCGCCACCACTGCCTGCTCCGACAAGAAGTCGGCTGGGCGACGTTCGGCGCCGGGATACTCATCATCATCGACAGGAGAGCCGAGATCGGCGAACAATTCGACCCACCGCTCGACAAAATCATGGCGAGACAATGGCCCGCACCAACCCTCCCCTATTCTTTGTTCGTGTCCCGTTCGACTCGCATCGCTCTCGTCCGTCGTCCCGGTCCACGACTCAGTGACGGCATCGTCACTCACATCGGACGTTCACCGATCGACCTCCACCTCGCGATGAAGCAATGGACCAACTACGTGGACGCTGTGCGCGACGCCGGCTGGAAAGTCGTCGAGGTGCCTCCGGCCGATGACTGTCCCGACGCCGTGTTCATCGAGGACGCCGTGGTTCTCTACCGGGGCACGGCCATCATCACCCGACCCGGCGACGACGCGCGCAAGCCCGAAACCACCGCGGTGGAGCCGGTCGTGGCCGAGCTCGGTTGCCGGGTCGAGCGCATCGTGGCCCCGGGAACCATGGACGGCGGTGACGTGTTGAAGGTTCCTCTTCCCGACGGCGACACGATTTTCGTCGGTCTCGGGGCTCGCACCAATGCCGAGGGTCTGTGCCAATTCGCTGCCATCGTCCAGCCGCTGGGCGCCAAGGTGGTCGGCGTTCCGCTCACCAAGGTCCTGCACCTGAAGTCCGCCGCCACCGCGCTGACCGACGGCACCATCGTCGGCTGGGAACCCGGGCTCGACTCGACCGACGCCTTTCCCCGTTTCGAGGCGGTCTCTCAGGAATCAGGGGCGCACGTCGTGTTGCTCGAACCCGACCTGATACTGATGGCCGCTGATGCTCCCCGCGTCGCTACGAATTATCGCGCACGTGGCTATCGCACCATCGAGGTGGACATCAGTGAGTTCATCAAGCTCGAAGGCTGTGTCACCTGCTTGTCGGTGCGCATCCGCGAACTCCCGTGATCAGAGACCTCGCAGACGATAACGCATGATGTCGTCGGTCGTGATCGTCGACCCGCAATCCTTGCTGGCGGCCAGCACCTCCGGTCGGGTCAACGTCGCGATGTCGAAGTAGTCGGCGGCGTACACCGTCGAACCGTCGCGATAGCGACGAACACTCGTGCCTCGCGTCATCGGCACCCGCTCCCCCGCGGAGGTGACTGCGACCTGAACCCACTCCTGCAGGTACACCGAGCCATCGTTCAATTCAGGACCCACGGGCACGAATTCGATGTTGCCCACCCGCGGCATGATGTCCATGATCCACGCCGTGATCTCTTCGCGGCCGTGGAACTCACCGAAGATCGGATCGATGTACACCGAGTCGTGGGGATGGAATTGGTGGCAATCGGCTTCGAAATCGACCTCCGCACAAACGGTGACCGGGGTCGCCGCGTGACGATCCCATTCGGCAGGCGACGGTGAATTCGGAATCGGTGCCACCTCGGAACCGTCGGGCGTCGGCGTGCGGAACGAACTCGTGTCGTACACGTCGCAAGCCCAGGTGATCCAGCCGTCGCGATAGCGGCGCACACTCACACCTTTCGACATGGGCACCGTCCCCTCGCCGGCCCCGATCGCGGCCAGGTTCGCGAACATCTGCCACTCGTCGACCGAGGTGACGCCCTCTCCATCGTCGAGGATCGCCGACGGTTGGGTGGGTACGAAGTCGATGAACTCGATCTGAGCCATGGTCGGCACCAACCAATGACGGATGTTCCTTTGCCCGAAGAACGATCCGTAGATGGCGTCGAAATAACGCGAATTCGTGGGATGCATGAAGTCGGCCATCATCTGGATACCCGAGCGCCCGAGCGAAGGATGCCCCAACGCCGCCAGCATCTCGGACTCGTTCAGTCCGCTCGCCGCGTCGACGAATCGCTCGACGCTCGTCTCGTGGCCGACGATGCCCGACAAAAATCGAATGACGAACTCGTCGACCGTCGGCGTGATCTCGGGCTCCATCACGATCCCCCCGGACGGGGCGAGGTTCCTGATCGTGCGCCGGTGTCCGCATCGATCTTGCGGAGAGCCGGTTGGTCCACGTCACCCGACACGGCAATCAGTCCATCGCGCACCGCGACATCACGGCGGTGGGGTGGTGATCCTGTGCCATCGACGCTGGTTCCACCGGTGATCACGTAATCGAGCATGGTTTCCCCCCGCTAGGCGGTTCCCCGAACCGCCTTCCCGACCCTATTACCGTCTCTCCGACCGATACGTCATCAGGGGCCTGCCGACATCGGAAGTTCCACGTGGCGCTCACCGCCGAGTCGCCATTCGAGAACACGACCGGAGGTGGAACTCGTTCGAAACCCTCGCCCGAGGCGATCAGAGGAGTCGACGAACCGCTTGGATCTGGCTGGCCGACGGCAGCTTGGCGATTCGCACGACCGAGCCGGTGTTGGGCGCCTCGATCCAATGAGTGGAACTGATGGCGATTCCCACATGACTGATCTGCGTCGGGCTGTTACGCGAGTAGGTGAAGACCAGATCGCCGGCCTGAATCTTTGTCGACTTCCAGTCGACGACGACGCCAAGTTCGGACTGGAGGAGGCTTTGGTGGGGCAACTTCACGCCCACCATCGCGTAGCTGGCCCTCGTGAGTCCCGAGCAGTCGTAGGTGGTCGGCCCAGCCGTGGCGAACTTGTACGACTTGCCCACCTGGGCGTGAGCGAAGTCCAGAACAATCTGCAACTTGGTGGGCCCTTCGTTTACCACCGGCTCTGGCGCGGAGGAAGAAACCGAGTTCGTGGGCGTCACCGCGCCGGAGGGCAACACGATCAATTGCCCGGGAACGATGACACTGGTGCGAGTGAAATTGTTGGCGGACAGAAGAGCAGCCAAGGCGACCTTCGACCGCGATGCGATCAGGGACAACGAGTCATTGCGTTGCACGACGTAGGTCGATCCTGACAATGTCGCCGCGCCCGGGGTCGGAATGATCGACGGCGCCCGCGTCGGTACGCCACCCATCGAGGCGGTGTCGGGAAGTTTGATGACCTGTCCGGGGACGATGACGCTGGTGCGAACGAAGCCGTTGACCACCAGGAGGTCGGACATCGGAACGTTGACGCGCGAAGCGATGCGGCTCAACGAGTCGTTTTTCACCACGACGTAGGTGAGACCGAGTGAGGAGGTGGCTGACGACGAAGACGAGGACGACACCTTCTCACCCTGGGCGAGAGCACCGGGCACACCAACGACACCAAGTGTGATCGCGGCCGACAGCGACATCAGGGCCGTGCGTGCGAGGTTGGACATCCTTCGTTTCACGCAGACCGGTATCGTCCCCTGGTCTTCGCACCTTTACGGAAAATCCGCGTGGGACGACGTTTTCAGCCCGTGACCACGTTGTTTTCGCGTGATCGGAGCTCGGTCAAAGGCGAATCTTGCGATCCATGCTCTGGTGATACAAGGCGATTTTGAACTCTCGCTCGGAGAGAATCTGACGCGAGAAGGCACTCGACTTCTTGGACCGCGCCATCTGTTCGTAGATCCTGATGTCCTCACCCACCACTCGCTTGAGTTCCTCCCAGTGGGCCATGGTGCGCGACCAATACTCGGCATAGGCCGGGTCGGATCGATCACCCGTATAGACGATTTCCCAGCACAGGAAGCGAGTGCGGTCGACTCCCAAAGGGATGGGCTGGAACACCTGAATGTGCTCGGGATTGCAATTGAAGACGGTGTTCGGGAAGACCACATAGTGGCAAATCGCGTTGCGGTGGTGGTCGAAATCGTCATCGGACAACTGGTCGAGGTGGGTTGGTCGGGGTACGAAGCACATGAAGTTGTCACCGACAACGTGGAACGAGGAGCAACGGGCGGCCTTGGTGAATTCGGCGGGCACATGGTGAAGCTCGGTGACGTGGTACACCTCGTTGAATCCGTCGATGATGGCCTTGTAGTTGACGGGTACGTCCCATTCCAGGACTTCGTGCACGGCCATGTTCTGCATGCGATATGCGCCGAGATCGTCGCAGATCTCGGGGCCGATGGAGTCGGCCAAGGGAATCGCTCGATCGGGTCCGGCGAGGTTGAACCAGACCCAACCGCCCCACTCCTCGACGGCAACCGCCGGCGAGTGCGCCGACGCCAAAACCACAGCGTCGAAATCCTCGCGCTCGGGTACACCCACCAAGCGACCTCGGGTGTCGTACACCCACCCGTGGTACGGGCACGTGAACCGGCGGGCCCCACAACCGGACTTCGCGGTGACGAACGAAGGCCCTCGGTGACTGCACACGTTGTGGAAGCCGGCCACGGTTCCGTCGGCCTGACGCACCATCACGATGGTCTCGTCGTGACCTTCATAGGAGATCCAGTCCCCCGCATTGGCCACCTGCTCCGTGCGACCACCGATCATCCAATGACGGCCCAGCACCCGCTCACGCTCCAACTCGTAGCGAACCTGGTCGCGGTACACGTTGGCGTCCATCACGCTCGGCCCGAACTCGGGAAGGCTCGGCACGTCGCCACCGATGCGAGCGGGGAGGGATCCTCTCGACGGAACGTGTACGGGGGATCGGCCAGCGGGGTCGATTTTCTGATCGCTCAACGGCCACCTCCTACACCTGGTGCTTGTCTAGCGGATGGCATCGGTCAGACTTGCACCATGCTTTTGGTCTCGGGGATGAGCGACCGCATTCCCTTGTCGAGCGTGGGTGCGTACGCCCGACGAGTCGAAGCGTTGGGGTTCGACATCCTGCACGTTCCCGAGACCATCCACGACTCCATGACGGTGTCATCGTTGGCATTGATGGCCACCGATCGGCTGCGGGTCCAGACCAGCCTCACGTTGGCCTTTCCCCGTAGCCCGATGCTGTTGGCACTCCAAGCGTGGGACGCGTCGTCCGTCGGTGCGGGTCGTTTCGATCTGGGGCTGGCCACTCAGATCCGACAAAACATCGAGGGTCGATTCGGCGTCCCTTGGAGCGATCCGTTGCGCCGGATGGAGGACTACGTGACGGTCGTGCGCGCCATTTGGAGGTCGTTCTCCGAGAGATCGCCACTGAAGGTGAACACCGCGTCCTACACCCTCGACCGACTGCAACCGTTCTTCAATCCCGGTCCACTGACGCATGATCCACCGAGGATTCTTCTCGGCGGCGTGAATCGCGGTGCGATCGAGTTGGCCGGGCGCTGCGCCGACTGGTTCGTGACTCACCCGACCAATTCGCATCCGCGCTTCGTGCGCGAGTTGGCGATGCCGGCTCTCGACGACGGAGCCGCCCAGGCCCAGCGGTCCGACGTCCCCCTCATCATCACTGCCTCGCCGCTCATCACCGGTCCCTCGAGCGACGAGGTGGACCGAAGTCGCCAGGCGCAACGCGGAGTGCTGGCGTTCCTCTATTCCACTCCCGCGTACCAACGATCGCTCGATTTGTTCGGTTGGCCCGACCTGGGACCGCGACTTCGAAACATGACCCGTGACGGCGATTGGACATCGCTCGGCGCACTCATGACCGACGAGGTACTCGACACCGTTCTGCCCACGGGGACCTGGGACCAACTTCCCGACATCCTCGAGGCCTGGTACGGCGGTCTGGTCGACGGACTGCTGCTCCAACCTCCCGAAGATCCCGCGCTCGATTCTCGCTTTCGCGAGACGCTGAGGGCCATCGGCTCCATCGAACCGAGGTTCGCCTGATCAGGAGTTGGCGATCAAATCCGCGATCAGCGGCTCGAGAGAATCTCGGTCCAGGCTGCCTTGCACCTTGGTCACCGCTCCACCGGCGTCGATGAACACCCAGGCCGGTTGGTACGGAACCTCGTAGCGAGCGAACACGTCACCGGCAACATCGAGGAGACTCGGGAAAGTGATCCCGTGCCGATCGATGAATTCGAGCATGTACTCCGTCGAACCATTCCACGCGACGCCGTAAAAGTCCACCGACTCGCCGTAGGTGAGGTGGGCCTCCTCGACCGAGGGGGCTTCCATGTTGCACTGCGTTCAACCGGGGGCCCAGAACCACAGAACCACCGGTCGCCCCGACGACACGACGTCGGTGGTCGGGTCGATCAGGAGCGAGTCACCCGTCGGCACTGCGGTGTCAGGACCAGCCACCAAGCCCGTGGTGCCCGGCGCGCCCGCAGTGCCGGCCGGACCGGAGGTGTCGGCCGTGTCACTCCCACAGGCCGCGACGATCGCCATGATCGCCACCAGTAGGCGCAAACTTCGACGATCCATGGCCGAAGGCTAGACGCGCCCGGGGGCACCGTCGCGTTGGGAGGGTGGGAGGCCTCGGTGACGACGGCCACGCCGGCCCGAATCGCCAGAAAGCCACGTCCACGTTGGTCGACGCGCTCCCGTCGGCGAGGACGACCCCCGACAGAACCGCGATCAGTGGATCCACGTCGGCGCAACTCGACCCCCGTGGGTCGCTCCCGTCGGAGATCGGGAACATGATGAGAGCCGCGAACGCCCCGAACGTGCCGGACACCTCGCGACGGTCAGCAACGACAGGGGCTTTCCAATCGAACGGGAAGCAGACGCGGGCTTTCTCGCCGGGGACCATGTCGGTCCGACAATCCTCGCCGATACCGTGACCGACGTGTCCGACCTCAGCGTCCCGAACCCGGTTCTGAGCGTCCTGGGCGACTTCGCGTGGGACGTGCTCATTCGCACCAACAAGGAGTTGTTGCGTGGGGGTGACACCTTCGGGGAGGTGATGCTGACCCCCGGAGGAAGCGCGGCCAACGTCGCCGTGTGGGCCAGTCGTTGCGGAACACCGACTCGATTCGTCGGCAAGATCGGTCACGATCGTTTCGGACAATTGGCGCAGGAAGATCTGGAAAGCGAGCGCGTCGTGACGCACCTCGTGGAGACGGAGGCACACTCCACCGGATCGGTCGCGGTGTTCGTGGACCATACGGGGCAGCGCTCGATGGTGTCCGGACACGGCGCCGACTTCTACCTGATGCCGTCGGAGTTGCCTATCGAGGCCATCTCATCGACCCGTCACCTCCATCTCACCGCCTGGTCGTTCTTCACCGACCCACCGCGCTCGGCCGCGCGCACGGCGGCCCGAATCGCCCGCTCGCGCGGGGCGACGGTGTCTTTCGATCCCGGCTCGTTTCAGATGATCATGGAAATGGGAGTGCCGGCCTTCTTGGCGACGTGCGCCGACCTCGAGTTCGACATCGTCCTTCCCAACAAGGAGGAGGGTCAAGTGCTCACGGGCGAGACCTCCTCCGAGGGCATCGTCGAGGGTCTCACCAAGATCTTCCCCGACGCCCTCATCGTGTTGAAACTCGACGCCGACGGTGCTCTCGTGCACGACGGTCGAACCAGCACCCACATTCCGCCGGCGACGAACAATCTGGTCGATGCCACCGGCGCCGGAGACTCCTTCGCGGGCGCATTCCTCGCCCACCACCTCGCCTCGAACTCCCCCGTCGATGCCGCTCGCTTCGCCACTCGAGTCTCGGCCTGGGTGATCGAACACGTCGGGGCGCGACCTTCACCCGACGGTCGGCTACGCGCACTCTTGTCGACTCCCCGCTGAGAGAGGATCATCGATGCAACTCGGAATCGTCGGACGACGCGCCATCGTCACCGGAGCCTCCAGTGGACTTGGTTTGGCCAGCGCCAAAGCTTTGGCCGCCGAGGGGGTTCGCGTCGTCATCGTGTCTCGCGATGCGGAGCGGCTGGCACGGGCGAAATCCGACTTCCCCGATGACTCCATGGTCGAGGTTTTGGTGGCCGACGTCAGCGACCCGGACCAAGTGACCACCATGGTCGATCGGGCGAGCACGATCCTGGGTGGTCTCGACATCTTGGTGGCCAACGCCGGTGGACCTCCGCCGGGAACCTTTTCTTCGACGTCGTTCGACGCTTACGAAACGGCGCTCCGACTGAACCTGCTGTCGACGGTCGCCATGTGCCGAGCGGCGGTTCCCACCATGAAGGAGAACGGGTGGGGTCGAATCGTCGCCATCACCTCCACCTCGGTGCGCGAACCCATCGAACACCTCATCTTGTCCAACACCGCGCGTGCAGGAGTGACCGGATTCCTCAAAACCTTGGCCCGCGAGATCGCCGGAGACGGCATCACGGTGAACACGCTTCAACCGGGTCTTCACCTGACGGATCGCCTCTCGGCGTTGTACCCCGACCCTCAGACCCTGGCCACGACCATCCCCGCCGGGCGGCTGGGCGACCCCGACGACTTCGGCCGCGTGGTCGCTTTCGTCTGTTCCGAGCACGCACGCTTCATGACCGGCGCGTCGATCCCTCTCGACGGTGGGGCGTTACGCGGACTGCAGTGACAGTCAGCTTCGAGAAGCGGCGACCTTGCGAACGACCTCGACCACCTGATCCGCCGGTGCGCCCGGCCCCAACACTGCCGCGATTCCCCCGGCGGCGAGTTCTTCGACGTCCTGACTGGGAACGATCCCACCCAGAACGACGGGAATGTCCGAACCCCGATCACGAATGGCCTTGACCACCAGGGGTGCCAGCGTCATGTGCGCCCCCGACAACATCGACAGGCCGACGACATCGACGTCCTCGTCCACGGCGGCGGCGGCCACGGTCTCGGGAGTCTGGAACAATCCGGTGTAGATCACTTCGATGCCAGCGTCGCGTAACAAACGGGCGACCACCTTCACTCCTCGATCATGACCATCGAGGCCGACCTTGGCCACCAACACCCGCAACGAACCCGGCGTCGAGTCCCGAGTCATGGGCCCTCCCCGCTCACTCTCAGATCGTCGGCACTTCGACGTGACGACCGAACACGCCGGCCATGGTGTTCATCATCTCGCCCACCGTCACGTACGCCAGCGAGGCGTCGATCAATGCGGGCATCAAATTAACCTCGGAGTCCACGGCGTCCTTGGCCAGGCGATCGAGCGCGTCTCGAACCGCGGCATCGTTTCGATCGCTCCGCACTTTCGACAATCTCTGCTTCTGCTTGGCCTCGTCCTCGTTCGTGATCTTCAGGATCGCCAGGTCGTCGTCGTCGTTGCCTTCCAAGAAGCGATTCACTCCGACCACGATGCGCTCGCCCCGATTGAAGTTCTGCTCCAATTCGTATGCGCTGTCGGCGATACGACCTTGGAACCAGTTCTCCTCGATGCCGGTGATGCAACCCTCGAGGATCGAGCCTCGACCCATTTCGTCGATTTTGGCGAAGATCTCCTCGGCTCGACGTTCCATTTCGTCGGTGAGCGCCTCGACGAAATGCGAACCTCCGAGGGGGTCGGCCACATGAGCCACGTTCGTTTCGTACGCGATCACCTGCTGCGTCCGTAACGCGATGCGGGCAGCCTTCTCGGTGGGCAACGCGAGCGCCTCGTCCATCGAGTTGGTGTGCAGGGACTGCGTACCGCCGAGCACTCCGGCCAAGGCCTCGATCGCGGTACGGACGATGTTGACCTCGGGCTGCTGGGCAGTGAGTGACACGCCAGCGGTCTGGGTGTGGAAGCGCAACTGCATCGAACGCTCGCTGGTGGCGCCGTAGCGATCTTTCAACCAGCGGGCCCAGATCCGACGCGCGGCTCGATACTTCGCGATCTCCTCGAAGAAGTCGATGTGGGCGTTGAAGAAGAACGACAAACGCGGAGCGAAGGAGTCCACCGGCAGACCGGCCTGTCTCGCCAGTTCCACATAGGCGAATCCGTTGGCCAACGTGAATGCCAGTTCCTCGGCCGCGGTGGAGCCAGCCTCGCGGATGTGATACCCGGAGATGGAGATGGAGTGCCAACGTGGCATCTCGGCCGCGGTGAACGCCACGGTGTCGCGCACGAGTCGCATCGACTGGCGGGGCGGGAAGACGAATTCTTTCTGCGCCTGATACTCCTTCAAAATGTCGTTCTGTAGCGTGCCACCCAGGTTGGCCCGGGGGACGCCGGCGGTCTCGGCTTGGGCCACGAACATGGCCAGCATCACCGCAGCCGGCGAGTTGATCGTCATGGACGTGGTGATTCGTCCGAGATCGATGTCGGCGAAAAGGTCGCGCATGTCGGCCAAGGTGTCGATGGCCACGCCGCATCGACCCACCTCGCCCAGAGCCATTGGGTCGTCGGAGTCGAGACCCAACAAGGTCGGCATGTCGAACGCGGTCGACAATCCGTCACCTCCGGCTTTGATGATCTCCTTGAAACGTCGGTTGGTGTCGATAGCGGTTCCGAAGCCGGCGAACATGCGCATCGTCCAGAGCTTGCTGCGGTACATCGACGCGTACGGACCCCGGGCGTAGGGGTACTGCCCGGGGTACTCGCCGTCATCGGGGCCGTACACGGGTTCCAGCGGGATGCCCGACAACGTCTGGAAAGGACCTTCGCGAAGCCGAGATTCGTCGAAGGCCTTTTGCCACTGTTGTCGGGGGGAGTTCACGCCTCCATTGTGTCGGGGAATCAAGGCGATGCTCCACCCGAGCCGTCGCCGCCTCCGGTCTTGGGGGTTCGCTCGGCCTGCGGAAGGACGCACTCTGCGGTTCCTCCGGGCATCCGATGACGATTCCTGGCCACCCAGCGGTACACCAACGCCGAGACCGAACTGATGCCGGGGAGCAGGATGATGCGCCCCATCACCCACCAAAGTCCACCACCATGGATCAAGGTACGCGCCACGGCTCGATGTCCCGACGCCACGGAACCGTCGGTGCCGACCCACTGCACTGCGGTCTCACACATCTCGGCGGTGAGACCCAGTGGTTCGAGATCGGCGTGCTGCCAGGCCACGATACGAGGGTGTCGCGAAATGCGACGTTCGATGAAGCGCACCGAACGGGTGCAGAACGCGCAGTCACCGTCGTAGACCAAGACGGGAATCGCGTCGCTGGTGGACGAGGTGCTCACCGCCACAGTGTGCCAGCCGTCGACGGTCCTTGCACTTCGAAGCAGGACATCTCGGGGCGTCACCGCCTGACGCGCAGGGTCCTGATTTCGAAGGGACGCAGAGTCAGTTCGACCGAATCACCCGTCACCATGATCGGTGCGATGTCGAACGGCTCCTCGAGGGCGTTGCATTCGACCACCGTCGCCACCGGGCGATCGAAGGTCAAGCGACCCGCGGTCCGTCCTCCCCGGGATTCCCACAACCGGATGACGAGATCAGCCGAGGCGTCATCGGCCGCCTTCACGGAACTGATCAACACACCCCCGGAGTCCACGCGGACGCCGACCGGGGCGATGTCGGGGGTGCCACGCACCACTCGGATCGGATGCGACACCAGCGCCGCCTCACGCTCGAGTGAACCATCGGCAATCACATCATGATCGGCCACGAAATAGGACCATTCGATACGTCGACCACCGCGGTCCGCCCCGGGGTCGGGAAAGAGTGGCGCGCGGAGCAACGTGAGTCGCAGGGTGTCGCCACGAGTGTCGTAGCCTCGCGGACCGTCGGCAATGATCGCCATGCTGGCTCCGGGTTCGCCGACGACGACGTAGCGATGCGCGCAGGTTTCGAAACGCGCCAGATCCCACGAGGTGTTGCCGTGTCGAGCGCGACGCACATGTCCGAACTGAGTGCCACATACGGCCTCGCGAGCCATCACGTCGATCGGTACCGTCAGTTGAAGGCGTTTCTCGACTTCGCGCCACTCGGCATCCAAAGCCACATCGACCCGGGCCGAATCCGCGACCACGGACCAACGCACTCGAAAAAGCGAGGAACCGTGGGCGAACTCACCGACCACGACCACTCGTCGCTCGTCGACCGATTCGACGCGTGGGAGACCCTGCGATTCGATGAAGGTGGCCGGGGCATCGGCGTCGGCCCGGTCGATGTCCCACGCGTCGTACTCGGCCGGAGTGTCCCGCCGGATCGTCAAACCGATGCGGAGTCCGGGGCGCACCAACTCGCGACCACTGTCGACGTGGACGAGTGAGACGATTCCTCCGTCGTCGGCCCAAGTGACACGGACCAATCCGTTCTCGACCACGAGAGACCTTCCGTCGGCACCGAATTCGAACCGCACCGGGTTCGAGGGAGGACGACGGGCCCGAGCGAGATCGACGATACTCATGGCCGGAACCATCACTCGCTCGGGTCTTCCACCGACATCGACGACACCGTCCAGATCGACCGGTGCCGGATTCGCCAACCAGCAGGTGTCGTCGGAACGGGGCGACAACACCTCCTCGATCGCTTCTTCGATCTCCCGCGCTACCGCCGCATGCTCGGCCTCGGCATCCCGGTGTACCCAGGCGATGGAGGAGCCCGGAATGATGTCGTGGAACTGTTGCGTCAGAACTCGACGCCACCACACCTCCAGCGCGAGTGCTTTTCCCGTCGTCGACGAGGACCATAGTTCGATTTCGTGTAACAGTCGCTCACAGTTGCGATTGCCCTGCTTGGTGCCGATCTGAGAGCTGTACGTTCCCCGATGTTTCTCGAAGTACATCTCGCCCACCCAAACCGGTGCGCGAGCGCCGTACTCCTCGATGGCATCGTCGAAGAAGCCCGCCACCGTCCCGAACGTAACCGCGGGTACCGAATCCATGCGGCCCACGATGCGTCCGCGATCGATCATCTGTTGCGTCGGACCCCCACCGCCGTCACCGTGACCGAACAAGGCCAAGGACATCGTCGCGCCCGCATGATCGGTGAAGTTCCTCTCGGCGAACCGTAGTTGGGAGGGCATGAGGTTGGCGTTGTAGGTGTCCACCGGACTGAAGTGAGTGAACAGCCTCGAGCCATCGATGCCCTCCCACCAAAAACTGTGATGCGGCATGCGGTTCGTTTCGTTCCAACTCAACTTTTGCGTGAAGAACCAACGACCACCACCATGTCGAATGATCTGGGGCAACGAACCGGGGTAGCCGAAGTCGTCGGGCAGGAACGCGCCATCGCATCGACGACCGAACCAGGATTCGAAGGCCCGTTGACCATGAACCATCTGCCTCAGCAGGCTCTCCCCCGAAGGCAGATTGAGGTCGGTTTCGACCCACATCCCTCCGACCGGTTCCCATCGACCCTCGGCCGCCAGTCGAAGCACCTCATCGAACACCTGCGGCGCGTCTTCGCGCACCCAGTCGTAATGCTGGGCCTGGCTGTGTGTGAACACCACATCGGGATTGAGCCGCAACAAATGCACCGCGTTCGCGAAGGTGCGCACCGCCTTGCGGCGCGTCTCGCGGATCGGCCACAACCACGCCGTGTCGAGATGAGCATGACCGCTCGCCACGACCCGATGGCGGGGCCGGGGCCCGGATCCGTCGAACACCGATGACAGCGCGTCGATGGCCGCGCCGGCCGTGCCCGACACGTCGTTCACGTCGATGGCATCCCCGGCTCGTTCGAGGGCGTCGAGCAGGCGCGCTCGACCGGCCTCGCTCTCCGACGAGTCGAGGGTGAGATCGATGACCGCCTGCAGACGCAACGCCAACTCTTCCACGGCGGGGTCGAAAACCGCGATGCCGGCTCGACGCATCACGTAGAGAGGCACATTCGGCGCAGTCTGCGGATCTCCGAGCGACGTCGGGCCGTATCCGGACGCGTGTCCGGCGATGACCGGCGTTGCGGCCGCCTCGACCCAGATCTCGATGAGATCCCCGATCGCGCGCTCTCCGAGGTCGATCGCGCGTCGGTCGGGTTGGATGGCATGAACGATCCGACCATCCATCCAGGCGATTGCCTCGGCCTGAAACCCGTCGTATCGGCCGTTGAAACCGATGTCGATGGTGGCCACCAATCGCCGTCCGGCGTGCTCTTCGCCGACGGTGCCCGCGAGCCGAAACCAAGTGGTGCACCAAGGACGCCCCCATGGGGCGCCCGACGCGACGACCCGCCGAGGTGCCCGCACCGCATCCTCGTATCGCGGAGCCTCGAATGCTTCGTCGATGGCTTCGATCGTCATCTCGGTCTCACACGACAGCACCCGCGGCCGGATCCGCTGCGTCAGGAGTCGTTGCGCTCGCTGCATCGCCGGGGCCGTGACACGATGGGCCATCAGTGTTCCCCTTCGACCCGTCCGATCACCGGTTGGGCAAGGCGTACCGCGGGGTCGAAACCAGACTCGTTCGGCAACCAGCCGTTTCGATCGGGCCACAACAACTGAACCATCGCGAAGGACTCGCTGCGATGCCAGGCCACTCCGGTGCGAAACATGTCGACTCGTGTCGTGACGTCGACGCTGGCGAAGATACAGCGCAGATCGTTGTCGAACAAACCGACGAGTTCGGTGTCGATAGGGATGACGACTCCCGATGCCAACTGATCGACGACCATGTCGAGCAATCCACTGATGGCCACCGGAGTGAGCCCGAACACCACGATCTCGGGAAAGCCGTGCAAGTCGGGCAAGCCGATCGTGTAGCAGTACCCCGGCGTCGGTGGGTCACCGGATGGCTCGGCCGACACCGGCTCGAGCGCCCATCCCTTCGTCTCGATCATCCACTCGATTTTCTCGGCATGGGGGATGCGGAAATTCGGCAACTCCGACGGCGATGAACCCATGACCACATCGTTCCACACCGCTACCTTGTTCTCGTGCTCCGGTTCCTGCTCAGACCCAAGTGGATCTTCTTCCATCTGCTCTGCCTGACCGGCATCATCGCGATGTTGCTCCTCTCGCGCTGGCAATTCGACCGCAAGGGCGAACGAAGCGACTTCAACGACGAGGTTCGTGCTCGGACGTCGTTGCCTTTGGTCGACGTCGCCGATCTCGACACCGCCGACATGGATCCGGCCGAACTCGAATGGCGTTCGCTGGGTGCCAAGGGTGTTTACCTGGTCGACGAACAGGTGGCCATCGTCAACCGCAGCCAAAACGGTCGCGCGGGTATCAACGTGGTGACGCCTTTTCGCCTCGAGGACGGTCGAACGATCCTCGTGAATCGTGGTTTCGTCGCCCTCAGCGACCAGGCCCCGCCGGCTCCTGAAGGAGAGGTGCGGCTGATCGGCACGGTCAGATCCACGGAGGTGCGTCGGACGGGTCAACCCGCCGAGGCGAGTGGTGATCTCGACGAGTTCTTGCGACTCGACATCGACCGTCTCGACGAACAGATCGATGGCGATCTACTCGACATCGTGTTGGCGCTGGAGAACTCCGATCCCTCCGAGAGTCCGGTGCTGACCCCCGTGGCGGGGCCGAGACTCAGCGACGGGCCACACCTGTCGTACGCGATCCAATGGTTGATCTTCGCCACCGCCGTCGCCGTCGGGTGGGTGCTGGCCGTCCGTTGGAGCCTGCGTCGCCTCCCGCCGCGGTCGACGCCGACGGCCTGAACGGTTGCACGACGTCGGGACCGGCGGGTCGAGCCGAGCAACGGTGGTCGACATGGGGGTGGATGTTCGACGACCTCAGGAATCGCCGCTCGGGTTCTCGACCGCCTCGTCGGCGGGATCGATTTCCTGCACCTCCCCCGCGGGTCCGCACCAACGGCAGGTGACGGATTCGATCTCGTCCTCCAGAACCGCGACGTCTTCGATCTCGAGTCGTCCCGCGGTGCTGTAATGGTGGAACGCCGACGTCCGGGTCCGGCGCACGACGTCGAAGCGGGTGAGGTTTCCGCATGACGTGCAGCGCATTCGCGGAATCATGCCCCGATCGTAGATTGCCCGTGTTCACACCTCCTGATGCTTGACGGGGAACACTTGTTCGGGAACACTGGGCGGGTGCCTGATTCGATCGTCTCTCCCTCGTCGCGCGAACGACGCGTCGTTCAGCGCACTTTCGACGACATGGGCACGCCACTGAGCGACGTCACTTTCTGCGTCATCGACTTCGAGACCACCGGTGGGTCCTGCGAGACCGATCGGATCACCGAGATCGGTGCGGTCAAGTACCGCGGCGGCGAATGCCTGGGAACCTTTCAGACGCTCGTCAACCCCGGTGTTCCGATCCCCCCGTACATCACGATGCTCACCGGAATCACCGAATCGATGGTCTTCCCGGCACCGCGCATGGAGTCGGTGCTGGGGACCCTCGTGCACTTCATCGGTGATGCCGTACTCGTCGCGCACAACTCCCGATTCGACATGGGCTTCCTCAATGCCGCGTTGATCGACGATGATCGCGACCCTCTCGGCAACAAAGTGGTGGACACGGTCCCGTTGGCCCGTCGACTGTTGGGTAGCGAGGTGCCGGACTGCAAACTCGGAACCCTCGCATCACGACTGCGTCTGGCGCACCAACCGAGCCACCGAGCCCTGGATGACGCACTGGCGACCGCCGATTTGTTGCACTTTCTGCTCGAGCGGGCCGCCGGGTTCGGGGTGCTCGGTCTGGACGACCTCATCGGACTCCCGCGGCTCGACACCCACCCGCAAGCGTCCAAGTTGCGACTCACCGAGGACCTTCCCCGCGCACCGGGTGTGTACATCTTCTCGGACGTGAACGGGCGCATCCTCTACGTCGGCAAGGCCACCAATTTGCGTCAACGGGTGCGGAGCTATTTCAGCACCGCCGAGAGTCGGCGCAAGGTCGGATCGATGTTGCGCGTCGTGCACCGCGTCGATCACATCGAGACTCCGGACCCGGTAACCGCGGAAATTCTCGAGATGCGACTGATCCAACGCGTGCTACCTCAGTACAACCGTGCCGGAACGACGAGCGACAAATACTGCTACGTCCGACTCACGCTGGAGGAGGAATGGCCCCGTCTCGTGATCGTCAAGAACCCCGGCACCGGGAGAGCCTCGGCGGGCATACACATCGGACCTCTACCCAGTCGCACCGCCGCGCGACTGGTGGTGGAAGCGCTCGAGTCGGTGGTTCCCCTGCGACGGTGCTCGGTTCGCATGGGCCGCTCCTACGTCGCTCCCGCGGGTGCACCGGTCTGCTCGGCGGCTCAACTCGGCGTCGCCATGTGCCCTTGCTCGGGTACCGCCGATGCCGCGAAGTACTCCGAGGTGGTGCAGTTCATCGCCTCGGCCCTCACCGCCGACTCCTCCGCACTCTTCGGCATACTCGACGAAAAGATGCGTGCGCTTGCCGCGGCCCAGCGCTACGAAGAAGCCGCCAACGTGCGCGATCGGATGCAGGCCTTGTCGCAGGCGCTCTCTCGCCAGCGTCGTTGCGAACAATTGCGTCGTGCCGAACGACTGGTGATCCGACACAACGACGTGGTTTTCGAACTCGATCATGGAGTCCTCCTCGGCACCCGACTGAATGAGCAGATGTTCACGCCCCTGACCGCGAATCCGAGTCCCGTGCTCTGCGCCATCGAATCGCTGCTCGTTCCCGCATCGCCACCGACGTCACAAAGTGAACCGTTGTCCCGTGAGTTGTACGACGAACTGATGTGCGTTTCCCGATTCCTCGAGGCCCAGGCTCGATCCATCGACATCGTCGAATGCACAGGAGGTCTGTTCTCGCCGCGCAGTCCGATCCCGGAACCGGGGGGAGCGATCCTGCGTCAGGTCGCCTGACGAGCCCCGGCGACGTCGATCGCCACGTTCAACATCTGGCCGCCCTGCTCGTCCATGATCGACCGCATTCGGCGCACGAGACCCTCGGCCTCCTCGCCGGTGGTCAAGGCGGCGACGCTCGGACCCGAACCGGACAACCACGAGACGATGGCTCCGTTGCGAGCGAGGGCGTCGCACATCATTCGGGATCGTGGTTCGGCGTCGAATCGCCGGTCCTGATGAAGCCGGTCCTGCCCGCCAATGGCCAGCAGTCGTCGATCGCCGATCCGGAGTCCCTGCGTGAGCATCACCACCCGGCTCATGTTGAACACCGCGTCTTGTCGGCTCACCGTGTCAGCCAACGCACCCCGACTCTTCGACGTCGAGGTGCTCGATGTGGGCACCCACACCACGAGTCGCGCGTCGAACCCGACCGGGATGTTCACCACCGTGCGATCCGCGACGCCCACGACTCCCCCGTGCAAGCTGGCGGCCACATTGTCGGCGTGACCCTCGATGGTGGCGGCTCGTTCGAGAATCTCGTCACGACTCTCCTCGATGAAACTGTTCACATCGATCGGCTCGACGCCCTCTCGGGAGATCAGCCCAATGATGGTTCCGGCCACGATCGACGCTCCGGAGAAACCGAGCCCACGACCCGAGGGAATCGTGCTCTCGAAGGAAAAAACGCCTCGCCCTCCCGCGGCCTGAAATGCAACTCGCGCCGGGTGTTTGTCGGACAGTTCGTGTTCATCACCTCCCAGAGCCACGCGCACGTGTCGGTCGAGCGCCATCGCCAGGACGTCGAATCCCGGACCCAAATTGGCCGAGGAGCCGGGGACGACGATGGTCGCCCCGCTTCGATCAGGCACCGCAGTCGACCAACGCCGCTCGGGACTCCGAGACGAGTCCCTCGAGCACCGATCGAGCGGCGCCCGAATCGATCGCCTCGGAGGCTCGCTCGAGACCCTCCTCCAGGCCGTCGACCACGTCGGCCACCACCAATCCGGCGGCGGCGTTCAACAGCACGATATTGCGCACGGGGCCCCGCTCTCCACCAAGGAGTCGACGAACCACGTCGGCATTGTGTTGCGGGCTTCCTCCCACCAACTCGTCGATGATCGCCGGTGCCAGTCCGAGCGAGACCGGGTCGACCACGAAGTTTCGGACTGCCTCCCCGCGCAACTCGAGCACGGTCGATGTTCCGGTGGTGGTCAACTCGTCGAGGCCACCGCCGTGTACCACCCACGTCGACACCGATCCGTGAAGTCGCAACGACGCCAACATACGCTCGCCCATCAGCGGATCTGCCACCCCGATGAGCTGCCGCTTCACCCGACCGGGGTTCGCCATCGGCCCGAGAAGGTTGAACACCGTGGGAATTCCGATCTCGCGACGGGCCGGGGCCGCGAATCGAAAAGCCGGGTGATAACGAGCGGCGAGACAGAACCCCATTCCCACCTTCTCGACACAACGCTTGACCCCCTCGGGGGAAAGCTCGACCACCACCCCGAGAGCCTCCAAGACGTCGGCGGTGCCACATTGCGACGACGAGGCTCGGGCCCCGTGCTTGCACACCGGAACACCCGCAGCGGCCACCACGAGGGCTGCCATCGTGCTGACGTTCACCGAATGACTGCGATCACCGCCGGTGCCGACGATGTCGATGGCCCGCTCGCGAACCGTCTCCTCGAGCGGCACGAGAGAGGCGGCATCGAGCACCGCGTCCAACAGCCCGGACAACTCCTCGGGGGTTTCCCCCTTGGCGCGCAGGGCCACGATGAAACCAATCAACTGCGCCGCGGTGGCTTCTCCTTCGAGAATCGTGGTCATGGCCGCTCGCGCGTGGCCGGCCGGCAGATCTTGACCTTCGAGCAACGAGGACAAAAGCGAGGGCCATCCGCCGATCGCATCGAGAGTGAGGGTTTCGGCCATGAGGCAGTCAGGCTAGCGAGCCTCGCTCGAACGAGCCGATGTGAATATCAGGCGGTGCGCCGCCGTTGACGCACGATGCGACGGCGCTCGCGTTCGGTGGTACCACCCCACACACCCACCTTTTCGCGGCTGGCCAAGGCGTGTTCCAAACATGCGACACGCACATCACAACCGCCGCAGATGCCCTTGGCCACCTCGGCCTCGTCGTCGGTTTCAGGGAAGAACACATCGGGGTCCAAACCCCGACAGGCCCCCAAATCTCTCCAGATAACGTCGCTCACCATGTCCGTGCGCATCTCCCCGCGCCGGACAATAGGGCGGGGGCGTCCCCTTGGGAAGAGGTCCCTGAAAAAGTGCCCCTGACCTGCCCCTCAGGGCAGCAAGTCCGTCAAGAATTCCTCGCGATTTCCGGCGGTCAAAACGATTTCTTCGAGGTACGCCGGGTGGTCACAGGCGAACATCGCCTCGCCCGAATCCAAGGCATTGACGTCCTCCGGAGTGAAATCGAACTGAACGTAGTGAACGGCGGCGGTGATCGTCTCACGGGTGAGTTGGCTGGCGTGTTGGAGTTCGGTGATGGCACGAACCGTGCGACCCCCGGCAAGGCGAAAAACCAACGACGACTCGATACCGACCAACTTGGGTAGCCACTCGCGCATCTGCTCGTCGGAGGTGAGTTCGATGAACAGTGTCGCGCACAACTGACCGGCCTCGGGAATCATCGGGTTGTAGATGTCGAGTTCGGTCTGGATCTCCTGGTCGGTAGCCAGTCTCTCGACACGAGCCATCTCCTGGATTTGGTGACGGATCGTGTCACGGTTCTCGAAGACGACCGATACGAACGGTCCGAGTGCAAGGCGACGGCGTTGCTTCATGGCGATGACCTTGGCCTTGAAGGCCTCACGTTCGCGTTCGTAAGCGCGCACGTCAGCAATGTCGTCGAGGGTGAGTTTGCGGGGGGTGATGGTGCTCATGACGTGGTTCCTGTTCTGGTCATTCTTCGGGAATTCCGTAGGCCCGAGCCACCACCTGCAGTGGATGCAGCGCGATCTGCCCCGTCTGCTCGTTGATGGCGCCGTTGGCCAGATGGCAATCACCGGTGACGACGTCTCCGCCGGCCTTGATGATTTCGTCGGCCAACTTGCGACCGATCGGAATGGACAACTCGGCGTTCTCGGCACGCAGTCCCCACATGCCGTCGATACCCGAGCATTGCTGCACCAACTTGATCTTGGCGCCGGTCAACTTCATGAGGTCACGGCTCTTCAGACCGACGTTCTGAGCGCGCAGGTGGCACGGCGTGTGATACGTGATCGTCTCGGGAATGTCCCCGTCGAACTCGGTGTCGAGCGAGGTGCCCTCGGCCTTGTGCAGTCTGATGAGGTACTCGCTGGCGTCGAAGGTGTGCTCGGCGACAAGTTGAGCATCGGCGCCTCCGACGTAATCGAGGTAGTCCTTTTTGAGCACGTAACCGCACGTGGGTTGCGGTACGACGATGTCGTTACCCTTGCGAACCGAGTTCGCCAACGCCGCCACGTTCTTTTCGGCGACCTTGGAGAAGTTTTCGATGTCGCCGCTGTGCAAGAAGGGCGCCCCACAACACTGCGTGGTGTCGGCCAAGGTGCACTCGATACCATTGCGCTCGAACACCTTCACGAGGTCGTGGCCGATACCGGGGGCCTGGTACTCCACGAGACAGGTGGGGAACACCGCCACTCGACCTTGACGCTTTCCGATGCGCAACTTGGGACGACGCTTGAACCAGGTCGTGAAGCGCTGCTTGGCGAAGGGCGGTAAAACCCGCTCGCTGGACACGCCGGCGGTGATTTCGATGGCCTTTCGGACGAGGGACCCGGGCTTCGCACCCATCATCTTGTTCACGACCGGAGCGGCTTTGGTGGCCACCTTGCCCAGGAGATCGGTGCGGCCCATCACGTTGGTGGTGACGCGATCACGCATGGAAACTTGGTCGTTGGCGTGACGCATCGCGTCGGCGCGCAACATCAGTCGCGGGAAATCGAGTTCCCACTCGCTCTGGCCCGGGATGTACGGACAATTCACGTAACACAGCTTGCACTGGAAGCACTCGTCGATGACCTGATCCTGCTGGGCCGAGGTCAATCGCCCGGCGTCCTGATCGTCGTGCTGGTCGATGAAGTCGAACAATGTCGGGAACGACGTGCAGAACTTGAAACACAGACGACATCCGTGACAGAGGTCGTACACGCGAGTCAGTTCGTCGCGCACGTCCTTCTCGTCGAGGTACTTCGGGTGCTTGGGGTCGTACGTGATGGTCATCAGGATCCCTTACTGCCGACGAAGGGGGCCGCCTCCGCGAAGGCGACCACCCCCGTCATCAGTCGGACGACGAAGTCCGACACTCACAGAGCCTCGAGGCCACCACGAACCGGCCCCTCGACTCCGACACTCACAGAGCCTCGAGGCCACCACGAACCGGCCCCTCGACTCCGACACTCACAGAGCCTCGAGGCCTTGCTGAAAGCGGCCGGCGTGGCTCTTCTCGGCGCGGGCCAAGGTTTCGAACCAATCGGCGATCTCGGCGAATCCTTCCTCGCGGGCGGTCTTGGCGAAGCCCGGATACATCTGCGTGTACTCATAGGTCTCGCCGGCGATCGACGCCTTGAAGTTGGCTTCGGTGTCACCAATGGGCTCGCCCGACGCGGGGTCACCGACCTCGGCGAGGTACTCCAGGTGCCCATGGGCGTGGCCGGTCTCGCCTTCGGCGACCGAGCGGAACAGGGCGGCGGCGTCGGGGTAGCCCTCGACATCGGCCTTCTGGGCGAACCAGAGATAACGGCGGTTGGCCTGACTCTCGCCGGCGAACGCCTCCTTCAGGTTTTCATGTGTCTTGGTGCCGTGGAGGCTCATGACAATCTCTCTTTCGGGTTGATGGGTGTACTTGCCTATCCCCGAGCCGAGGCCCGGGAAACCGTGTTGGACGCACACGAGACGCACGTCCCGTTGAACAAAATAGAGGTCTGGTCGACGAGAAAGCCCTTCAGGCCGTCGATCTTCAAACGATCGGATTCGGCGACGTACACGTCGCGAACCTCACCACACGACGAACACACGACGTGGTGATGATCGTCGGTGTTGGGATCGAATCGTGTGGCGCCGGCACCGACGTCGATCAGACGGAGTTCTCCCATCGACGCCAGATCGGCCAAGGTCTGATACACCGTGCGCAAAGAGATTCCCGGCATCCGGGCGCTCGCTTCGGCGAACAAGGCTTCCGCCGTGGGATGAACGGTGTTTCCGTACATCAAACCGAACAACAACTGTCGTTGAGGGGTGACCTTGAGTCCGTTGACTCGGAAAGTCTCCGTGAGTTCGGCCGGTGTCTTCACGGCCGTGATCTTAGGTGCACGCGTTGTCAATCTGCAGGCTGTGCGAACGAGCACGACGTGAAATCTGTCTCAACGCTGCTCCCCCTCCCCGATCGGCCGGTCAGGGGTACTGTCTCGGGAATGGCCCGCCCCGAACCGATCGTGCGCGCGAGCCAGGTTTCCCGTCTGAAGCAGGGGGACTTCGACGTGGTCGTCGTCGGTGGTGGCATCACGGGTGCCGGAGTGGCCCTCGACGCGGCCTCGCGGGGATTACGAACCGCCCTCGTGGAACGCGACGATTTTGCCTCGGGAACATCGTCCAAGAGTTCCAAGTTGATCCACGGCGGACTGCGTTACCTGCAACAGGGTGAGGTGCGACTGGTGTACGAGGCACTGTACGAACGCCAGCGACTACGCCGCAACGCACCGCACCTCGTGTCGATGTTGCCGTTCATGCTTCCCATCCTCACCAAGGACGGACTCGTGTCGCGCAAGATCGCCCGTGCCCTCGGGTCGGCGCTTTGGATGTACGACATCACGGGAGGCGCGCGCATCGGACGCATTCATCGGCGCTTGCGCAAGAGGAAGGCCCTCGCGCACATGCCCACAATGCCCGAGCAACGACTGGCTTCGGCATACATCTACTTCGACGCCCAAGCCGATGACGCCCGACTCTGCCTGTCCATCGCACTCACCGCCGCCGATCACGGAGCGACGATCGTCAATCGCTGTGCCGTCACGGCGATCACACGAGATGAATCAGGACGCGCCAACGGCGTGTCCGTGCAATGCGACGACGAACGCTTCGATGTCACGGCGCGGGTCGTCGTCAACGCCGCCGGTGTCTGGACCGACGAAATCCGCCGGTTGGAAACCGGCGTCGACCCCGACACGATTCGCCCGGCCAAGGGAGTTCACGTCACCGTTCCCTGGGACAAGGTTCGCAACGACATCGCCATCGTGATCCCCGTACCCAAGGACAAACGCAGCTTGTTCGTCGTGCCGTGGGGACCCCGACCCGATGGCACCTTCACCCACACCTACGTCGGAACCACCGACACTGATTACCAGGGCCCGGTGGACGATCCTCAATGCACGAAGGACGACATCGACTACGTCATGAGGGCTCTGAACGCCAGTGTCACCTCCGGCATAACCGCCGACGACGTCACCGGAGTGTGGGCCGGGTTGCGTCCGTTGGTGAAACAGATCAACGCCGCTGACGGAACGGGTCAGAGTGGCAAGGCCGCTCGAACCGCCGACCTGTCGCGTCGCCACCTCGTGCTCCGCGGTGAGTCGGGCATCATCACGGTGACCGGCGGAAAATTGACGACGTACCGGAAAATGGCCGAGGACACGGTCGACGCGGTCCTCGATCTGCTCGGGTCGACCAGCGTCAGACGTTGCCGGACGAAGCGATTGAAGTTGCGCGGTGCGATGCAACCCCGCAACGACGGATCGCGCGAGGCCCACCTCGAATCGCGGTTCGGCACGGAGGCTCGTTCGATTCATGACCTGGTCGCCGAGAGTCCCGATCTCGGCGAGCCGCTCGTGCCCGGACTTCCCTACGTGCGTGCCGAGGCGATCCATGCCGTGACGCACGAGTTGGCCACCTCTCTGGACGACATCCTCTCGCGGCGCACGCGCTGTCTCTTGTTCGATCGCGAGGCGACCCTGGCGGCCGCTCGATCGGTGGCCGAACTGGTCGCCCCGGCGGCTGGATGGGATCGCGAACGAATCAACGCCGAGGTCGCGACTTTCACCGAAATCTGCGCCCACGAATCGACCGCGGCGCTCGTGACCGAGAGCGAGATGTACCCATGACCACCGAGATCACGTCACCCATCGAATTGGTCACGGCCGCCGATGTCACCGATCACTTCGACCATCGAACCCCTCTCATCGAACCGCGACACCTGGAGGCGATCGCATCGATGTGCCCCACCGACGTCTCCGCGCGCGGAACCGCCGAGGCCAGTCGTGACTGGTGGCCACTGACCATGCATTGGGCCCTTCGCGGTGAGGTTCCCAAAGCCGCCGCCATCGTGAGTCGACCGACGAGCACCGCCGAGGTGTCGCGGCTCCTCGCTTATTGCAACCTTCACTCCATTCCGGTCACCGCCGCCGGCGGACGCAGCGGCGTGTGCGGTGCATCCACGCCCGTGCACGGCGGGGTCCTGTTGGACACCACGGCGATGCGCGGTGTCGCCCATGTGGACGACGAGTCCTTGATCGTCGAGGTCTTGGTGGGAACCTTTGGCCCCGATCTCGAGGCTTACCTCAACCCTCTGGGTCTGACGGTCGGACATTTCCCTCAGAGTTTCGACATCGCCACCGTCGGCGGCTGGGTCGCGTGTCGTGGCGCGGGGCAGTATTCCACGCGCTACGGGAAGATCGAAGACATGGTCGTCGGGCTCGAGGTGGTGCTGGCCGATGGCTCCGTCGTGCGCACCGGAGGAGCACCACGCGCTGCCGCCGGACCGGACCTCAATCAGATCTTCGTGGGAAGCGAGGGAACATTGGGCATCGTCACGCGGGTCTGGCTACGTTGCCGACCCCGGGCCACCAGCGAGCGTCGCGCGGCCTTCGGATTCGTCACCTTTGCGGACGGACTCGATGCCTGTCGACGAATACTCCGTCGCGGGGGCACTCCGGCGGTGTTGCGTCTCTACGACGCAGCGGAGAGCAAGCGCGGTCAAAGCGGTGACGGCGCGGTGTGCGTCCTGCTCGTCCTCGATGAGGGCGATCGTGCCAGCGTGGACGCGTCCATGAGCATCGTCGACGAGGAGTGTTTGGCAACGCCCGGTTGCGCGCCTGGCGACGTCGACTTGGTCGAGCGATGGATGCATCACCGCAACGACACCAGTGCTCTGCAGGCTCTCACGAGGAAGGGTTTCGTCGTGGACACGATGGAGATCGCCGCTCCGTGGGGACGACTGAGTGAGATCTTCGAGGCCTGCCGCGCCGCGATGCTGGCGGTGCCGCATGCGCGTACGGCCACCTGCCACCTGTCGCACAGTTACATCGACGGTGCCTGCCTGTACTTCACGTTCGCCGCGAACCCACCGGCCGACGAGGTGGAGTCCACGTACATCGCCCTGTGGGACGCCGGCACCCGCGCCGTTCTGGCGCACGGGGGAAACCTCAGCCACCATCACGGGGTGGGACTCAATCGCGCGCGCTTCATGGAAGAAGCGCTCGGGTCGGGTTTCACGGTGTTGCGCGCCTTGAAGAACTCCCTCGACCCCCGGGGCATCCTCAACCCCGGCAAGATGGGCCTGCCCCTGCCGGACGGCTGGCACGGGGTTCGATGGCCGTGAACGTCGTCCGTTCGACCAGTCGTTGGGACCGCGCGGCGATTCGAGCCGGCGCGTCGGTCGCCTTGGTGTTCGCCGTGCCGTTGTCGGTGGTGGCGCGCATCCTCGCCGGTGACGAAACACCCGAAGGTGGCACGGCCACCCTGGTCGTGCTGTTGTCGCTCGGTGCCGCGATCGGCTTTTTGTTGGGTGCAGGGGTGGCGGCCTGGCATCAACAGCGCGGCACTCCGCTCTCGCACGGGATCGTCACCGCCGCCGTCACCTACGTCGTTCCCCAAGCCATCCTCATCGTCGTCAAACTCGCTCGTGGGGGCGAGGTGCGATGGACCGGTGTCATCTTCAACCTGACCGTGATGATCTCCATGGGGGTTCTCGGAGGCCTGCTGGGATCTTCGATGCGCAAGCGCGGTGCTCGACCGTCCAGTCAACGCTGACGTGACAGACTCCTCCCATGAGCGGCTCCGTACTGGTCGTCGATGTCGGGACGAGTGGACTGCGAACCGGCGTCGTGCGCCCCGACGGTTCGGTGAGCGGGCTTCACCATCGAGCCTTCGTCCCGTCCAGCCCCGTGGCCGGACTCGTCGAATTCGACGCCGTCGAGATGGCCCGACTGGTTCTGGAGGTTGCTCGACGATCGATCTCCGACGCCGGTCCCGTCGCATCGGTTGGCATCACCAATCAGCGCGCGTCCACCGTCGTTTGGCGCCGGAGCACCGGAACACCCATCGGACCGGCGCTCGGTTGGCAGGACCTACGCACCGTCGGTGAGTGCATCACCGCCAAACTCGAACACGGCCTCGCCTTGGCCCCGAACCAATCGGCGACGAAAGTGGCCTGGCTCTTGAGGAATCATGTCGGCGACGCCGCCGCCGTAGCGGCCATCGTCGACGATCTCGCCTTCGGAACCGTCGACACCTGGATCGCCTGGACCTTGTCGCGCGGCAACCTGCACGTCACCGATCACGGGAACGCCGCGGTCACCGGATTGTGCGAGATCACCGCCGAGGGAGGACCGCGTTGGCATCGGCGCGCGTGCGGCGCACTCGGGATTCCGATGGAGATCCTGCCTTCGATCGTCCCGTCGTCGGGCGTCATCGGACTCGCCTGCGCCCTCGACGACTCTCCCCCGATCGCGGCGTTGGCTGGGGACCAACAGGCATCGTTGATGGGTCAGTCCTGCGTTCGACCCCACATGGCCAAATGCACCTTCGGCACCGGTGGAATGATGAACGTGCTGCTCGGTACCGCGGCACCCGAAAAAGCCGAGCGTTCCGCCCACGGCACGTTCCCGATCGTGGCATGGAGTCGCCAAGCCGCGTCGATTCCCGAGATGTGGTGGGCGTCGGAGGCGATCATGTTGTCTGCCGGCACGAACGTCGAATGGTTGCGCGACGACCTGGGAATCATCGCCGACGCCGCCGAGAGCGACGCCGTGGCCGCGACGTGCTCCGTTACCGATGGCGTCATGTACGTGCCGGCATTGTTGGGCCTCGGCACTCCCTCGTGGGACTACGGCGCTCGGGGTGCTTTGCTCGGTCTGACTCGGGGCTCGGGGCGGGCCCAGGTGATTCGGGCGGTACTGGAGGGGGTGGCCCATCGAGGTGCCGATCTGCTGGACGCCGTCGAGGCCGACCATCCCGCTGTGCACGTGCCCGAGATCCGCGTCGACGGAGGAATGAGCCGGAACCGCACCTTCGTGCAGGCCCTCGCCGATGCCACCGGTCGACCGGTGGCGGTCTCACCCATCAGCGACGCCACGACGCTGGGTGCCGGTTATCTGGCCGGACTCGCCACGGGCACCTGGTCCTCCCTCGACGAGATCGCCAATCTCTGGCATCCGCTGTCGGTTGTGGAGCCCCGAACCAGTTTCGACCGAGCTCGTGAGCGGGCGAAATGGGCCGACGCTGTGACCCGCGCCTCCGGTTGGATACCCGAGCTGTCGGGCCTCGACTTCTAAGATGCAGTGCCACTCGGGCGACTCGACCGCCCCGTTCGCACGCCCGGTTTGGAAAGGACACTCGTGAGCACGTCCCCCGTGAGCAGTACCAGCGACAAGGTTGTCGCCACTCCCCCGCGTCGTCCGACATCGGCCGACATCGAGTTGCTGGCCTTTGCCCAGTCCGCCGAACTGTCCGCGCGCGACTTGTACGAGCAGGCCGTGGCTGCCGGAGCGGGAGGCGATCAGGTCGCCAGTTTGGTCGCTCTGGGCGCCCACCATGACGCCTACGCGCAGTCTTTGTCGGCGTTGTTGGGCACTGACGCACCGCGGGAGCGCAACGACGTGTTGTTCTCCGCTTTGACGACCGGATTCGGTCCGGACACCGAGTCGATGGCTCTGGCCGCCCACGGGCTCGAGAACACCTTGGTGGTCACGCACACCGACCTCCTCGGCCTTCTCGAGGGCACCGAGGGCGCTGCGCTCGTCGCTTCCATCCTCATCGGCGAGTCACGTCACTGTGCCGCGATGGCCGCCTTGGCCGGCAAGTCGCCCGTGAGCGATATCGATTTGTTCCTGAAGACGTCCGAGGTCGACTCCCTCGCGCCGAAGGCCTGATCCGGAGATGACCATGAGCGATTTCAACCGTGATGAACTGCGTCGAGCGTTGCGCGACACCGCCGACCACCGACGCGATGCCCTTGGTCCGATCGTCGAGGCCACCCGAGGGCTGAACTTCACTCGCTCACTCTCGCGTCGTCGCTTCTTCATCGCCGGCGGTGCCACCGTGTCGTTCGCCGCCTTGGTGGCGGCCTGTGGCGGTTCGGAGTCCGCCGGTATCGCTCGCTTGGGAGACGCGCCAACACCGAACAAACTGGTCGAGGCCGATGTCACCGACATCGCATTGTTGCGCACGGCGACCTCCCTCGAACACAACGCCATCTTCGTGTACGAGGCCGTCGCCCGCGCTGGCGTGCTGTCTGGTGACGCCGCCGAGATCGCCAAGCGTTTCCTCGACGACCATCGCTCGCACGCCGAGGCCACCGCGTCGCTCACCACGGGTCTCGGCGGCACGGCGTACTCGAAGCCCAACCCGCGCCTGCAGTCGATCTACATCGATCCGGCCCTCACCCTCATCCTCGGCGACGAGGAAACCGGTGTGCCCGCCACCGACGATCCGGCGGCCGACGTCTTGGCTTTGGCCTACGCGCTCGAAACCATCGCCGGTGCCACCTATCAGGCGTACGTGCCGTTACTCGATGACAAGTCGTTACGCGCCGCCGCCATGGGTATCGGCGACCAGGAGGCTCGCCACGCGGCATTGCTCGGCGTCGTCCTCAACCCCGGTCGCCTGGTCTCGTCGATGGGTCTCCCCATCGCCGCCGAGTACCAAGAGGACACCGACTCCCCCGCGGCGGCCTATGCGTCGCCGTCGGCGTTCGGAACTCAAGCGCCCGTTCCGGTGACGTTGGGTGCCCCCGGCGAGACCGGCACTCGCACCACGGTGAACCTCGAGACCCCGAGCCTGAACTCGATGATCTACGAGTACCTCGACAACGAGGGCTGAGCCCGCCCGTACACTTCTTGGCGACGGTGAGTCGGTCGGGTGACCGCGGCGAGCAAGCTCGTCGAGGAAAGTCGGGACTCCACGGGGCAGGATGCTGGCGCGAGCCAGGTGGGGGCGACCTCACGGATAGTGCAACAGAGAGAGACCGCCGATGGCCGGGTGACCGGATCAGGTGAGGGTGAAACGGTGCGGTAAGAGCGCACCAGCACGGCGAGTGATCGTCGTGGCTCGGCAAACCCCATTCGGAGCAAGGTCAAGCAGAGGAGTCGGGCGGCCCGTCCGGCCCGGGCAACCGGGTCGCTCCTCGGGTAGACCGCACAGATGGATGGTCACCGAGTCGGGCTCGCCCGGCTCACAGAATCCCGCTTACAGACCGACTCACCGTCACCCACCATCGATTCCGACTCGTCACTCGCCGCGGGCCGACGCCGCCGCAATGACGCGCTCGAGTTCCTCCAGTTGCATCGGATCCCTGACACCCAACAATCGCGCGTAGAAACGCAAACCCTTCGGAGATCCGACCACGCGCACCGGTATGCGGTCACCGAGATCCGAACCGAACTCGGTGGGAATGTCGACCGTCTCCACACCGGCGTCGAACAAATCGGACTCGTCGGCCGCCAGAGCCGCGGCGTCGAATCCTCCCAGGCCGTAACTCTCGGCGTCGACGAAGAAGGTGTACTCGGCCATGTCGAGCAATCTAGGCCCGGCGCCGAAAGCCGGGGTGAACGTGAGCCACCGGAGCCGTCTCGTTGGTGCCGGGTCCGGGACCAGGCACTAAATTCTCGTCCATGAGCACGAAACTCCCTCGCGTACCACTGAGCGACATCGATCTGTCGTCTCCCGAGTTTTGGACCGCCGATCGGGCGTGGCGCGAGGATGCGTTTCGCACCCTGCGCGACGAGAAACCCTTCGCCTTCTTCGAGGAGCGCGTGATCGAGGACGCTCCGTTCCCGCCCGGGCCGGGCTATTACGCCGTGACTCGCCATGACGACATTTGGCAGATCAGCCGCAACGCCCAACTGTTCTGCAGCGGTAAGGGCAGCAACATCGGTGACCTTCCGGTGGAAATGAACGAATTCTTCGGATCCATGATCAACATGGACGATCCCAAGCACTTTCGTCTGCGCAACATCGTCTCGCGCGGGTTCACCCCCAAGGAGGTCACGCGCATCGAGGATCAGGTGCGTGACCGCGCCGATCGTTTGGTGACCGAACTGATCGAACGCTTCCCGAGCGGCGAATGCGACTTCGTCGAGGAAGTCGCTGCGGCTCTTCCGCTGGCGATCATCTGCGACATGATGGGTATCCCCGAGCAGGATCACAAGAAGATCTTTCATTGGACCAACGTCATCCTCGGGGTGGGCGACCCCGAATTCGTGGGCTCGTACGAAGAACTCATGGGCGTGGCACTCGAGATGTTCATGTACGCCCAAGCATTGGGCGAAAGTCGCATCGACCACCCGCAAGACGACGTCACGTCAGCGATGATGAACGCCGTGGTCGACGGCGAGCGCCTCACCGCTCAGGAATTCGGTTCTTTCTTCATCCTGTTGGTGGTGGCCGGCAACGAAACCACCCGAAACGCCATCAGCCACGGCATGAAGCTGCTCACCGACCACCCCGAGCAGCGCAAGATCTGGTTCGACGACTTCGAGACCCACACCCGCACCGCGGTGGAAGAGATCGTCCGCTACTCCACGCCGGTGATCCACTTTCGACGAACGGTCACCGCGGACACTGTGCTGTCGGGCCAAGAGCTCAAAGCCGGCGACAAGGTGGTCATGTTCTACGCCTCGGGGAACCGGGACGAGCGCGTCTTCACCAACCCGGACAGTTTCGACGTGACCCGTGCGGTGGCCCCGGCTCAGGTGGGTTTCGGAGCCGGCGGGCCGCACTTCTGCCTCGGCGCCAACCTGGCCCGACGTGAGATCCAGGTGATGTTCGACGAGATACGACGTCGACTGCCCAACATGCGCATCACCGGCGAACCGGCCTACCTGCAGAGTTCGTTCATCAACGGCATCAAGCGCATGCCGTGCAGCTGGTCCTGACCAAGGCCACTCAGTCCATCTCGCCGGCGAGGTAGTGGCGACGGCACAAAAGTTCGTACCGGACCACGTCACCGAACATGGGCTGCGGTGCGTCACCGGTGTCGCCCACGACCACCGTCTCTCCTTCGTACACCACCGTTCCGTTCACGACGCGGGCGTTGTGGGTGGCCCGTGAGCCGCACCAGCAACGGGCCTCCACCTGCATTTCGACGCGCTCGTCGGCGACTTCGAGCATGCGCCGGGTTCCGTCGAACAGCAGACCCCGGAAGTCGGTGATCAATCCGAAGGCGTACACGTCGACCCCCAACTCGTCGACGATGCGCGCGAGCTGATCGCACTGGACCGCGGAATAGAACTGAACCTCGTCGCACACCACGAAATCCAGCGGCGACCGCGATCGGGCCAGCTCGAACAGATCGAGGTCGGCACTCACCTCTACGGCCGGAGCAGACACGCCGAGACGGCTGGTCACCTGGGTGCCGTCGCGGTCGAGTTTGGTGAGCAACAAACCGCTGCGATCGCGAACGGCGAGATTGTGATGAATCTGCAAGGCGAGGGTGCTCTTTCCCGATCCCATCGTGCCGAAACTGAAACGCAACGTCGCCATGTGTCGCCCAAACTAGTCGCCCGCCGACGAGGACTCCGGAGTCAACGATCGACGCGCAGCTCCACTACCACCGCGGCGTGATCGGACGGTTGCACCGCGCGACCATCGACGTCCTCGGGAACCAGCCCGACCAACCACGCATGAAGCGGATGCCCCATGGGCTTGGGTCGGGGCCACGAGACGAACACATAATCCAGGCGACGATTCGGCCAGAAGGCGTCGATCTGGTACTCGTTGTCCGACCGCCAGGTGTGCCCGGGACCCTCGCCGCGTTGCTCCCATGCGTCGGACATCATCAGGTTCGGATGGCGCGGTTCGGTCCGACCGGTGAGACGTCGGATCTCGTCACTGTCGGGTACGGCATTGAAGTCACCTGCGACGACCACCGGAAGATCGGACGCGGGATCGCCCCGCAGGTCTCGAATCAGGTCCGCGAGAGCATCGACCTGACGGAGTCGCACGGCCGATTCGTCGAAGCGATGGTTCAGGTGTGTGCAGACGACCGGCCAAGAGCCCCACGGTGTGTCCAGCCGGACGTGAACGGCCTTGCGATAGCCCGCGTCGGTGTCCTTTCCCGGCAAGGCGACCTGACCCGTCGAGAGGATCGGCCACCGCGAGAGGATCGCATTGCCCATCGCGGACTCGCCGTCCGCGCCCGAAGCACGCGGAAACCAGGGCCCGTCGGACACGAAACAGTGCAGCCCGAGATCGCGGGCGAGATCGTGGGCGAAGGTGTCGACGGTGGTCCCGATCCGCCGACAAGCCACCTCCTGCAGACACAACACGTCGGGGTTTTCCCGTTCGATCACCCGCCGAATGGCCTCGCGGCGCAATTCGAAGGGACCGAACTCGTGCCAGAGGTTCCAGGTCATCACCCGTAGGTGACGTGCGCCGTCAGCCGGCATTGTGGCGGGAGTCGAAACGACGCTCGGCGTTCATCGAGAGGAACCGTAGATCACCAGAGGGCGAGAACGTACCCTGGATGTCGACGATCATGTGGGTGGCAGCCGACGTGTACAGACAGAACGAACCATCGGCGTCCACCGGCACCACCGCCAGGTTCGCCGCCGTGCGTCCGGGGATCACGTTGGCGTTCGATGCGGTCTCGGTGCTCGGTCGCAGCGCCGAGCATTTGTCAGCCTGCACGTACCCCGTCGCCACGCTGTCGGTGAGGGTGATGTTCACCAACACCGCCGATGCGCCGGCCGGGGCCGTAAGGCGCAGGATTCCCCCGACCGGACGGCGCACACCACAACCATCGACGTGGCACTTGCGGGTGTCCACGAGTCGGGTCTGGGGCGTCAAGGTGAGCCCCCACTGGCCAGCGGGCGAGAATGCTCCCTGCACGTCGACGATCTGGTGCAACTCAGCGGACGTCGCGGTGCAGAATCCACGCGTGGCACCGACGTTGCCCACGGTGACGACGGCCAGATTCGACACGATGTCGTTGGAGCCGAAGTTCAAATTGGAAGATACCTGACCGCGCACGGCGAGCGATTCACAGGAATCCGTGGTGAGGAAACCACCGTTGGCGGCCGTGTCGGTGACGGTCACGTTCGCGAGCAGCGACGTCGAGCCGGCCGGTGCCTGTGGCACCGGGACTCCGCTCAACGACGCCGGGGTGGCTCGACCACCGAGGCGACACGCTCCGGCCGCGTCGCATCGATCGCCCTTGCGCGTGTCGAGCACCCGCGTGGGGGTCACGAGCGTGAAGCGACCCGAGGTCGGTCCCGCCACTGCCGAGGGAAGGAAGAACCCCTGCGCATCGACGATGACGTGCATCGGGTGCGAGTTGTAGAGGCAGAAACGCCCGAGGGAGTCGAGCGGAACGACCGCCAGGTTGGCCACGGTTCCACCCTTACCCACGTTGCCGTTGGACCAGGCCCGTTCACCCGAAATGGGGACGTCGCACCGTTCCGCCGTCACGAACGCGTCGGTGTTCGCGCCGGTGAGGGTGATGTTCACCAACGCCGCGGTGGCACCGGCCGGTGCCTGAAGCACGATCGGGGTGCGCCAGCCAGCCTGCGGGCGATCGGACCAGGCGCAAGTACGAACCGTCGTCGTTCCCTCCACCTGATTGCTGCAATAACGGGTCACGGTCGCGCCGTTGAATCGCGCGATGGCCACGGCCTCGTCGGGGGTTCCTCGGAACTCGAAGTGCATCGGGTCACGCAGGATGTTCGACTTCTGCGCCGTCGGTGTTTGGCAGCCACCGTTCCAGCCGTACCCACCCCACAACAAGCCCCACTTCTGTGCGATGTCCACGACCCACTTGGGCATGTCGGTGCGCATCGGCACGGCGCACGCGGTGGTGGCGCCGTTCTCGGCCGACGGTACGTAGCGAATCTCGGGGTTCGCGCTCACGTTGATGTCGATCGCCAGCCCCCACGCATGGTTCGACAACGACTTCGCGTCGAGGCCCATGCAGTCCTTGCGCGTGTTGGACGTGCAGCGGAAGTTGTATCCGATGACGTCGCGAACCTTGTATCCCTTGGACTGGATCTCGGCGAGGAATCCCTCGAAAAGCACGAGGGCCCCCGGAGGGGCCTGCACCGCCCCGGACTTGATGGTCCCGACCTTGCCGACGTTCCTCCAGAGGTTCTGTTCCCACGTGCGCAACGCCTCGGATCCGGTATACGACCATCCGAGCCACTTCCAACCGGGTTGGACCGAGCCATCGGTGTTGATCGGGAACGGCGGAGTGCCCCAACCGCGTTCGGCCGGCTCGGAATACTTCGACACCACGCACGTCACCACGTCACCGGTGGCGATCTGAGCGTCCGTACAACGAGCGGGCATCGAGGGCGTCAGCCACGGCGTGGAGTCGGAGGAGTCGATGTTGGCGGGTCGGATTCCGGTCGGCGACGCGCTGGCCTTGGCCGACGCCGGTGCGGTCAACATCGCGAACATCATCACCACGTACACCACGAGGCCGACGAGGACGACGAACGGAGCGAAACGGGTGGCTCGGCGGGGAGGACGCCGACCCCCGTTGCGGGGGCTCAGGATCGACTGGCTCGACACGGGCACAGGTATCGGAGTCACCGTGACGGGCCTTGAGAATCTCGCGGAGATTCACCCTCTCAACTGGGAGAACGCACACTTTGCCCCGAATCGGGCGTTCCTCTTGTCGAGCCCCACAAGGCGAACCGCGAAACGCACCACAAGGAGAGACCATGAAGCCCACCCTCAGACTGGACCATTCGATGATCGTCGCCCGTCGCGACGAGCGCATCCACGCCCTCCTGGAGTTGACCGCTCCCCCGGCGCCGACCCTCGAACGCCCGCCTCTCGACATCGCCCTCGTCATCGACCGATCAGGTTCGATGGAGGGTCGACCCCTCGACTCGGTGCGCAAAGCGGTTCTCGAACTGCTGCGCGTCGCCGGCGCCAACGATCGCATCGCGGTGGTCACCTTCGACACCTCGGTCGACGTCGTGCTGCCCCTCGACCACCACGACGTCACCACCGTCGCCGGTCGCATCCGCGCCATTCACAGTGGCGGCTCCACCAACCTCTCCGCCGGCTGGTTGAAGGGCGTCGAGATTCTGACCTCGTCTGAGCGCCCCGACGCGGTGGCTCGGGTGGTGGTACTCACCGACGGACACGCCAACGCGGGCGTCACCGAACCCGACGCGTTGTGCACGATGGTGCGCGGCGCCACCGATCACGGCGTCACCACGTCGCTCATCGGATTCGCCGACGGCCACGACGAAAATCTCATTGCGGCTCTGGCTGACGCTGGGCGCGGCAACGACTACTGGTGCGCCGGACCCGATCAAGCGCTGAACGTCTTCACCGCCGAATTCGCCGGTCTGGCGTCGGTCGTGGCCCAGAACCTCTCGGTCGAGGTTCGACCGACCGTGGCCACCGCCGCCTTCGAGTGCCTCAACGAGTTCGACACGTCGCCCGTCCCCGGCAACGAGACCGCCCGGGTGATCAACATCGGCGATGCGTACGGTGACGAGGTACGACGCCTGGCGCTGCGCTTCGCGCTCCGGCCGGTGAGCACCACCGACGAGGTGTTGGTCGCCGATCTGGTCGTGCGTTGGGCCTCGACCGTCGGCTCGATCGCGTTGCACGAGTTGGTCATTCCGGTCACCGTGAACAGCGTGAGCGAAGGTTCGTCGCGTCCGGATCCGGACCCCCGGGTGGTGGAGCACGTCGTACGGTTGGAGGCCGCCGACGACCGTCGTCGGGCCATCGAAGCCGCACGTCATCGTCACTTCGACGAGGCTCGACGTTTGGCCCACCGAGCCGCCAACAACCTGATCGGGGTCGGTGCCGACCCGAACGAGGTGAGCGAACTGATGCGCTTCGCCGCCGACATCGAGCACACCGACGAAACCACCATCAAGGGCATGCGCTCCGCCAGTCGACAGATCAACAAGGGTCGTCGCTCACGCTTCGATCCGAACAACCCGTACTGAGTGTCGGGGGTCCGTCGGTTACCGTTTCTCTCGGGTTCGGCATTCGCCCGAATCCGGGAGATACGGCACGGGGGAACGTCATGGGTGATCGATTCGAGGATGGGTTCGCGGGCTGCGTGGCCGTGGTGACCGGTGGCGGCACCGGAATGGGTCGCGAGCTGGTGCGCCAACTCACCGCCGACGGCTGCGACGTGGCCACCTGCGACGTGATCGCCGAGAACCTCGACGAGACGGTGGCCATCTGCTCCGCCGACGGCAACACTGGAGAGGTTCTGCCGTTCATCGCCGATGTGTCCATCGAGGCCCAGGTGTTGGCATTCCGCGATGCCGTCGCCGCCTGGCGCCCGCACGTGAACCTGCTGTTCAACAACGCTGGTATCGGCGGTGGCGGCAGCATCGTGCTCGACGGACGCGAGGAATGGGAAAAGACCTTCGGGGTGTGCTGGTACGGCGTCTACTTCAACACCCGCGCGTTCCTGCAGTTGCTGTTGGACGCACCGATTGGCCACGTGGTCAACACCAGCTCGGTCAACGGTTTCTGGGCCTCGCTCGGCCCGGGTATTCCCCACACCGCGTACAGCGCGGCCAAGTTCGCGGTGAAGGGCTTCACCGAGGCCCTCATCACCGACTTCCGCATCAATGCCCCGCACCTGCGGGCCTCGGTGGTGATGCCCGGACACATCGGAACCTCCATCGCCATCAACTCGCGCAAGTTGTTGGGCGCCGACCCCAAAGAAATGACGACCGAACAGGTCGCTCAGTTGCGCGAACGCTTGTCACGGGCCGGACTCGATGTCAGCGGTGCCAGTGATGAGGACCTTCGCGTGGGCATCCAAGCCCAAGGAGAAGCGTTCCGTGATCATGCACCCACCTCGGCGGCGCAGGCCACCGCCATCATCCTCGACGCCGTGAGGCGCGATGATTGGCGCGTCCTGGTGGGAGACGACGCCGTGATCCTCGACGAGATGGTGCGGGCGAACCCGACCGACGCCTACCAGCCCGACTTCATGACCCGGGTGCACGCCCGAGGGGCTCTGAGGTTCACGGACAACTGAGGACGTGACAGGAACCTCGCGTACGGACCGAGATTTCCATTCGGGTCACGACTCCGCTTCGTACACTTGGGGGAGTGTCTTGGAGTGACGTACAAGTCATCGGTGTGCTGCGCGAGGTCAAGGCCGACGAGCGACGAGTGGCCCTGACACCGGACGGTGCGCGCGCTCTGGCCAGCGATGGCCGAACCGTGGTGGTGGAGACCGCCGCCGGCGAGGGAGCCGGTTTCTCCGATGACGAGTACCGCGCCGCCGGCGCCGACATCGCCGTCTCGTCGCGCGAGGTGGCCGATCGCGCCGGACTGTTGCTTCACGTGAAGGAACCGCAAACGTCGGAGTTCGATCTGTTCGGACCTCACCACACCCTGTTCACCTACCTGCACCTGGCCGCCGCCCCCGAGGTGGTCGCCGCTCTGACCGCCTCGGGTTGTCGGGCGATCGCTTACGAATCCGTCGAGGTCGACCGCGTCTATCCGCTACTGGCTCCCATGAGCGCGGTGGCGGGTCGGTTGGCCGCCCAGAGTGCCGCCACGTACCTCGAAGCGCGCAACGGTGGTCGCGGAGTGCTCTTCGGGGGTATCGCCGACGTACCCCCGGCCCGGGTATTGGTGATCGGTGCCGGCGTGTCGGGTCGACATGCAGCCGCCGTCGCCGCCGCGATGGGTGCCGAGGTGATCGTCGCCGATCTCGACGAGACCCGAGCCCAGGCGGTTGCCCGAGACATCGGTGGCAACACGCGGGGCATCGCCTCGGGCCCCCGCGTCATCGACGAGTTGGCGCCCACCTGTGACGTGATCATCGGTGCGGTGCTTCTGCCCGGTCGGGCCGCGCCCACCGTCATCACCAGCACCACGTTGGCCTCCATGCCCCGCGGTTCGGTGATCATCGACATCGCCATCGATCAAGGGGGCTGTGTGGAAGGCGTGCGGTCCACCACCCATCAGGACCCGATTCGCGACATGGGGCACGTACGGGTGTCGGCCACGCCCAACATGCCCGCCGCAGTCCCGCGCACCGCCACGGCCGCGCTGACCGCGGCCACGTTGCCGTACGTGCGTGCCTTGGCCGCGGGCTGGCCCAGCGCCATCGCCCGTCACCCCGAACTGGTGGGCGCCGTCAACGTCGAGGGTGGACGCGTGGTGCATCCCGAGGTGGGGGCCGCGTTGGGTCTGTGACGACGCGCACGAGTTCGCGTCAGTAACGCGGACAACGAGGCGGGTCGTCGTCGCTGTGCTTGGCGAAGGCGTATCCGCATTCGCGGCACACGTCGTCGCTCGCCGGTCGTCCCGCTCGCCGCCGCCGCCGTTCCTCACGTATGTCATCCAACTCCGCCTGTCGCTCGGCCTTTTTCTTTCCGTGCCGATAGGCCAGGTACGCACCCAACAGTCCCATGATCTCTCCTCGAGTTCCCCGAACGAGCGTGACGGGTCGAACTGTGCGCTCGGCTTTGCCAATCGGGTCCGGCGGCTGAGAGACTCACTTTATGAGTACTGCCTCCATCACCGATTCCGCCCGCGCCACCGTGGAGGCCGCCCTCGAGGAGTTCCTGGCCGCCAATGACCCTCACACGATGAGCAACATTGCGTTCCGAGGCGCCCGATTCGATGCCGGATTGGCGTGGGTGCACTTTCCCGTCGGACATGGTGGTCTTGGTCTGCGACCCGAACTGAATCGGCTCGTGGAGGAGCGCCTGCGCAAGGCCGGTGCCCACGCCCAGGATCCCGCCTCGTTCTTCATGGCCCTGGCGGGTCCCACCATCGTCACGCATGGCAGCGACGAGGTGAAGAAGCGGTTCCTGCGCCCGATGTTCACCGGCGAGGAGCGTTGGTGCCAATTGTTCAGCGAGCCCGGGGCCGGATCGGACTTCGCCGGGCTCGGCACCCGCGCGGTGCGCGACGGTGACGAATGGGTGGTGAACGGCCAGAAGGTCTGGAACACCATGGCTCATCTTGGTGACTGGGGAATGCTCGTGACGCGTACCGATCCGGAGCAGCCCAAGCACAAGGGCATGACCTACTTCGCCATCGACATGCATTCCGCCGGCGTCGAGGTTCGCCCGCTGCGTCAGATCACCGGCGAGGCCGAGTTCAACGAGGTCTACATGACCGATGCGCGAGTGCCTGATTCGCAACGCATCGGCGAGATCGGCGAAGGATGGCGCGTGGCCCTGACCACGCTCATGAACGAGCGCACCGCCATCGGAGGCGGCGGGGGTGGAAACGCCAAGCGTCGTGGCCCCATCGACGAGGCCGTTCGCCTATGGAGAGGTCGGCCGGCCGACCAGCGCGACCGGGCCCATCTCGACCAGTTGATGCGTCTGTGGTGCAAGAGCGAGGTGTTGCGTCTCACCAATGCGCGCGCCGCCCAGGCGGCCAAGGCCGGCAACCCCGGACCCGAAGGTTCCATCGCCAAACTCATGCTGGCCGAGTTCAACAAGAAAGTCACCGAGTTCTCGGTGGAGTTGATGGGCGCCAACGGCATGATCGACTACGACTACACCTTCCGGCGACCCGACAACCTCAGCGTCGACGGGTTCGAAGCTGGGGTGCGCCATTCCTTCCTGCGTTCACGGGCCAACTCCATCGAAGGTGGAACCAGCGAGATCATGCGCAACATCCTGGGCGAGCAGGTGTTGGGCCTTCCCGGTGAGCCGCGCGTGGACAAGGAACTTCCCTGGATCAAGGTCCCCCGCAACTGACTCGTTCGCCGGTGGGTCGATCTTCGACCCGTGAGCGACCACGATGGGCAAGACTGCTGACGTGCGCACGAAACGTGGACTCGAGATTCCCGACGAATGTCTGCACTGGACCTTTGCTCGTGCCGGAGGCGCCGGCGGTCAACACGTGAACAAGACCGCATCGAAGGCCACACTCACCGTGTCGACCGACACCTTGCAGGGAGCACCCACCAAGGTGTCGCGCGTGCGCGAAAAGTTGGGACCCGAGATCGTCGTGACCTGCCAGGAGAGTCGCAGTCAATGGCGCAATCGACAGCTGTGCCTCGAGCGACTGGTCGAGATCATCGACGAGGCCGCGGCGCCACCGCCCGCGCCCCGGCGAGCGACCAAGCCCACGCGGGGTGCCGTCGAGCGACGGATCGCCACCAAGAAGAAACACGGACACAAAAAGGCCGGGCGTCGCGGGGACTGGTGAGCCCGCTACCGTCGCCGACATGCCCAGCCGCTTCGCCCTGAAATCCATGAACGCCATCCACAAGACCTTGCTCACGGTGTCGTTCGGTCGCATCGGTTGGAATGCCG